>Ga0114968_10000189_pt1 | contig 45676 bp, 44 predicted proteins | sample M_130807_EF_Meta_FD_87020 | JGI IMG/M metagenome (GOLD analysis project Ga0114968, IMG submission 87020) | Freshwater microbial communities from Lake Montjoie, Canada to study carbon cycling - M_130807_EF_MetaG | ecosystem: Environmental > Aquatic > Freshwater > Lake | place: Lake Montjoie... | reverse complement strand
CAGAAAACTAGGTTGTTGAAATACCTATATAAATCAATGACTTATATTGGTAAAAATAGACCGTGTAATAAATCGTGTAATACCTAATTTTGTTGCATTATGTAACAAACTGGTTTTTTGCCCCGTTTTCACTCGGGTCGGATTGAAAAATCAAGCGGGCGAGGGTGGTTTCACTTTGGTCGGATTGACGTTGCCGCCTTGGACTAGTTTCGGTACCTTTTGGTTTAGCTTCGACCAATGCCGTAATGGCTCCTGAGTGGTTAAAACTCCCATTCAATTGCTATCCATCGTAAAGCGCGGGCACATCAGAAATCAGGCGATTATCTTAAAGATTAAGTCTGCTAGCGGCTGTTCGTTACCAAGAAATGATGCCTGCATCACCGGGTACAGTGCCGCTTGATCCAAGGCTGAGTAATCCAGGATGTAGCCAGCCTTATCTGCCAATTGCGAAATGAAAAGTCTCTGCACGCGACCATTGCCTTCGCGGAACGGATGGATAGCATTGATCTCTGACAAGTAATGTGCCAGCCTGTTGGAAAAAACTTTGGGCTGCAGGTTGACCAAGCAATTTTCTACGGCAAGGGCCCCGAACACAGTGCTTGAGTAGGACTGAATTTGGCGCACGTTGCAAAAACGACTGTCGCCTCTGATGATGTCTACGGTGCGTACTTCCCCAGCCCAATCGTAAACGTCCTGAAAGAGATGCGCATGAATTCTGCAAAGGTGCGCTAGGTCAAAGGCACCTTCCACGGGGTTTTGCGCAAGCTCAAGCAGACGGATGGCGGTGAAATCACCTTCGTACTCATCAAGTAGGTCTTGATTGGTTATGCCCGCCTTGTTCTTCAGAACGGCAGTGCCTGGGATGCAGTAGACATCATCCGCGTCGTAACGCGCCATATTTTGCCTTGACTTCGTTGAGCAAATCCGCAGTCGTCTTTTGCCCGTCTACGTAGGCTTTGAGCGCTGGCTTTAGGCTTTCGCTGGGCCTGAGGTTTTCAACGCGCAGAGTGGCCAGCATGTTGGCAACATTTCTTTGACGTACAGACTGGTTAGGGGCTGGGTTTGACATGTCACTACCTGTTCATTTCAGCAATATTTTAGCTTGGCAGCATCTGCTTGTCACGGGGCGTTTACCGGGAAAACGCCAGTTCCGTGGGATATGCGCCACGGCCTCGGCTCGGCCCGGCTAGGTCCAAAACAACTGGGGGCGCTGGGGATTTTCAGGTCAGCGGTGCCACTTCGCGATTGGGGTTTCTGCGTTACCCGGGTCAGGCTGTGTTTTTAGGAAAATTCTTTCAAATAAAGACTCGTAGCCTCATTTAGATTTAGTACCGCTTCCGCAACCGTTTCACCCTGAGTGGTCGTTCCGGTTTCAGGATTTAGTGCGATGAATCCGCCTTCTTCGGCGGCAGTTAGGACGGCTGTAAGTAACATGATTTACTCCAAATTTATGATGATTATGCGCACAAAATTCCGATCGCACCAATTGCGCCGATACACAGATTCACTGGTAACGCAATATGCCTATCTGTAAATATCACTACGATTGCCTACCCGTAACACAAGCACTGTCATGCGCTCATCCTGAATGCTTACGATGATCCTGAAATCACCGACTCTGTATTTCCAGAACTCGCCAAGGGTCGAACCTTTTAGCGCTTGGCCGACGCTGCGGGGATCTTTCCGACTCAGGACTCGATCTTTCAGGAATTCAATCAGCCTTCGGGCAACCTGGCGGTCTAACTTTGTAAGTTCTTTTTTGGCAGATTCATCAAATTCAATTTGCCAAGCCAAGTTCTGCCTCCACTGCAGTCAGGCTGAACGTCTTGCTCTTGCCATTGCGGACCTTGGCTAGGCGTTTTTCAGCAAGGTACAGGTCTTCCAAGTCCGCTAAATGCTCAACGATGGCCTCTCTAGCGTAGAAGCTCTTGGTTCGCCCTGTTGATTTGGCGAGCTTTTCCAGTCTGATTTCAATCTCTTCCGGTAGTCTAAGGGCGAGCATGGTGCCTCCAGTAATTTGCTATACGGGTATAGCATACACCCAATCTAAGAAAAGGGTGCTCTTTCCAAAAATTCTTCTATCTGTTCCACAGATCTACCTTATTTGACAATGCTATGTCTATTGCGCTCAACCTAGGACGTTAGATTATTTTCAATAAGGGTAACTACTAGTATGCAGTATAATGACAGCGTTGTCTAATTCCATCAATGACGGACAACATTGAAAATTCGAGAAAAACGCAAACTAGCCATTTGAGCAGTGATGGACCGCCGTCGCCGCCTACCCAAGAGGCCTCAGTTCGTACGTGGTCATTGGGCAGTCTCACCTATACAAAGGTAGGCCTGGCAACCTTGTTTTCATGGTTGCTGTTTGGTGATGTTGCATTTATGTTGAGGGAGCGTTCGGCCGCGCCTGTTGCGCAACTCATGCTTAAGCATTTCCAGGCTTCGGACTTGCTGACAGGATTGTTTCTAGTCACTATTCCGCAGGCAATCATTTTTATCTTGGGTCCGGTAATTAGTTACTGGAGTGACCGGCATCGCGGTCGTTGGGGCCGTCGTATTCCTTTTTTACTAATTCCGACTCCCTTCGTCTCCTTGGCCATGGTTGCGCTCGGATTTAGTCCTGTGATAGGCGCAGCTATCAATCAATGGATGGGAATTTCTGCAGAAAACGCCAACTCCACAGTATTGGGGCTGATGACCTTTTTTTGGACCATATTTGAAATTGGTGTGGTAATCACTAACTCGGTATTCAATGGTCTTGTAAATGACGTTGTACCTAGGGAATGGCTGGGTCGCTTCTATGGCATGTTCCGAGCCGTTGGTTTAGCTGTAGGAGTTTTTTTTAATCAGCTAATTATTGGAAAAGTTGAGCAACACTTCACATTGTTTTTCGTTTGCATTGGTGTGTTGTACGGCATCGGTTTTACAGTAATGTGTTTACGGGTCAAAGAGGGGCAATATTCGCCACCGTCCCAACACGCTGCGGGAAAACGGCTCGTCATGAGTGCAGTGGGCGACTACTACCGTGACTGCCTTTCCCAAAAGTACTACTTATGGGTCTTTTGCTTTATCGGGTTAAGTACAGCTGCTTTCTTGCCGGTCAATACATTTGCAATCTATGCCGCAAAAAGCTATGGCATGGACATGGGGACGTATGGTCGATACCTAGTAGCCACGTTTGCCTGCTCTTTCTTGCTTTCGCTCCCCATCGGTTGGCTCGTTGACAAGTACCATGCTATCCGCGTTGGCCAAGTATCTTTGGCGTTGTATGCTTCCTTGATGCTAGTCGGTTTTTTTATGACCGTCGATCAATCTTCGTTTGGAATAGCGTTACTGGTGCATGGTATCGTTTCCGGAGTTTATTGGACAGGTACAGCAGCCATTGGACAAATGCTTTTTCCAAAGCAGAAGTTCGCGCAGTATGCCGCTGCAGCTGGTCTTTTTCAGGCCGCGTTTAGCATGATCATTGCACCATTGCTTGGTCTCGCACTGGATCAAATGGGTAATGCCTATAAGTACACCTTTCTTGTCGGAGGAAGCATGGCTGGTGTGTCCCTCTTATTGGGATGGAAAGTACATCGCCAATGGTTGGAAAACGGTGGTTATGAGGCCTACATTGCCCCGGCACCAATCCAAATGTCATCATAGAAAATTATTCCTTAGCAATATAAGAATGACTAACTATCGTTTAAAAATTAATGGTCAAGAGAAGCGTGTGCGCGCAGCATCAGACACTCCTTTGCTCTGGATACTGAGGGACACACTAGAACTCTTCGGCACTAAATTTGGATGTGGTATGGGCCTCTGCGGTGCTTGCACAGTGCACCTGAATGGTGTCGCCACGCGCTCGTGCCTATTGCCAGTGTCTGCTGTGGGAGTGCAAAGCATTACCACCATTGAGGGACTTGGCGCGCCAATGCAACACCCATTACAGAAGGCCTGGTGTGACCATGACGTTCCACAGTGCGGGTATTGTCAATCAGGTCAGATCATGTCTGCAGCCGCACTTCTGAAAAAAAACCCTTCTCCTACAGACGATCAAATTAATGAAGCTATGGCTGGCAATATTTGTCGCTGTGGCACGTATCCTCGTATTCGAATTGCCATCAAAGATGCGGCGCGCAAGATGGGTGGGAGCGCCTAATGCCGAGGTCTATTCATACACGTCGCCATTTTTTACAGCTCACCGCACTGGTTGGTGGTGGCCTAGTAGTAAATATTGCGCGAGTGGATACCGCTTTTGCGGCTACGTCGCCGGCTCATGGACAGCGTGATGCAACCTTTAAACCCAATCCATTTATAAAGATTCGGTCTGATGGCATGGTAATTTTGGTCGCTCAAAATCCAGAACTGGGGCAGGGCGTAAAAACCGCTTTGCCTATGATCTTGGCGGATGAACTTTGTGCGGATTTCTCAAAATTGGAAATTGAATATGGACACCTTGATTCTGCACTAGGCCCTCAGGAGGCTGGCGGGAGTATGTCTATTTTTGACACCTACCAGCCATTGCGTGAGGCCGGTGCGATGGCACGTACGCTTCTGATTAGGGCAGCCGCAGGCCAATGGGGAGTCCCCGAACGCGAATGTGTTGCAAAGCAAAGCCGGATATACCACCATCCATCTGAAAAATCATTGGGTTTTGGAGAATTGGCATCGCTCGCGGCAACACTTCCCGTTCCCAGCGCGCAGGATGTTGTACTGCGTAATCCGTCCCAAAGTACATTGATTGGCCAGCGCATTGGAGGAGTAGACAATAAATTTATAGTGACTGGGCAGTGCCGGTACGGTATAGACCAAAGCGTTCGCGGTATGTTGCATGCGGTGTATGTCAAAAGTCCAGTCTTTGGAGCCAAGGTTGTCTCCGCTAATCTTGCCGAAGTTCGCAAGCAGCCCGGCATTGTGGACGCCTTTATCTTAGAGGGCAGCACAGATTACTATGGTTTACTGCCCGGCATAGCCATCGTTGGCGACTCGACCTGGTCAACCTTTAAGGCACAAAGAGTTTTGGAGGTGCTCTGGGATTCCTCCTCAGGCAGCAAACAAAATTCTTTAGAGTATGGGCGAAAAGCAGCGGAAATCGGCATCCAACGTGGGCCAGTAGTGCACAGCGTGGGCGATGCAAATACGGCATTGCAAGGTTCCGCTAACCAAATCTCTGCCCACTATCACTATCCCTTTTTGCACCATGTGCCACTGGAGCCTATGAATGCGCTGGCAATTCCCCAGCCTGATGGAGGTATTCGGGTAATTGCTCCTACGCAGCTCCCGGGTGAAGCCAGGGAACTCGCTGCCAAAGTTCTCAAAGTGCCCAAGGCGAAAGTGGAGTTGCAATTCACGCGGAGCGGTGGGGCTTTCGGGAGAAGGTTGACCAATGACTTCGTAGCCGAGGCGGTAGCAATAGCTCAACATGTCGGCCGCCCAGTAAAGCTAACTTGGACACGTGAAAGCGACACGCAGCATGGACAATATCGCCCCGCAGGATGGCATTTCCTATCTGCCAAATTAGATGCCGCCGGAGACATCTTTGCATGGCGCAACCACTTCGTAACGGTGGGCCTTAACAGCAATACTAAGCCCGGCACTGCAGCCGATATGGCCGGCAAGGAGTTCCCTGCAAGGCTAGTTCCGCATTATTTGCTGGAAAAATCTGTACTTAGCAGCAACGTTCCTACGAGTTGGATGCGAGCACCGGGTAGCAACGGTATCGCATTTGTTGTGCAAAGTTTTCTGGATGAGTTGGCACATAGAGCAAACAAAGATCCACTTGCCTTCAGACTTAATCTATTGGGGGAAGACCGTGTCTTTCCTGGTACCGGGCGCTGGGACCCCGCTTTTGACACCGCTCGGATGAAGGCTGTGTTAAGGATGGCCGCCGCAAAGGCGGGATGGAAAAAAGCTTTGCCCAAAGGGACCGGCCAAGGCATGGCCTTTCACTTCAGCCATCAGGGTTATGCGGCAGAAGTGGCGGAAGTTTCCGTTTCACCCGACGGTAAGCTCACTGTCGAGCGCGTCGTTGCGGTGGTCGATGTAGGGCGAATTATCAATATCAGTGGCGCGGAGGCACAGGTTCAGGGTTCCATCATCGAGGGCCTGAGTGCTGCCTGGTTGCAAGCGGTAACCATTGACCAAGGTCGTGTGACGCAGTCCAATTTTCATGACTACCCCGTGTTGCGCATTGACGCCGCGCCCAAGCGAATTGAGGTGTATTTCATAGAAGGCAAAAACTCTCCTACTGGACTTGGTGAACCCGCTTTGCCGCCTTTGGCGCCGGCCATCTGCAACGCTATCTTCGATGCGACGGGTATCCGCATTCGTACCCTGCCAATTACAAATACAGATCTTCACTACCAACCCCCACCAAACAAGACTATGAGTATTCCAATCCTTAACGGAATAGACATCGGCGATCCTCGAATCCCAGGTCGATCTACCCAATCGCATGAAGCCATTGAAATCACGTCCGCAGGAGCAGACATTTGGGGGCTACGCGACGAATGTCACTTCGCCCACACTGAGATAAAGGGTGACTTTGAGTTCAGCGTACGGGTCGACGCCATAGAGATGGCCGATCTCTATTCCAAAGCGGGCATCATGTGGCGGACCTCATTTGAACCTGGTGCACAGCATGTGATGCTATTGGCATTTGGTAACAACGACCCGCGAAATAAAAACAATGGCGGCGTTGAATACCAGTCGCGTGTAAGCAAAGACAAAGAGTGCTCGGCCATCTATCCGCCGCAGCCGCTTCCAACTACGCCAGAGTTTCCGGTGCAATTCCCACGCGTATGGTTGAAGCTGACTCGCAAGGGAGATATGTTTACAGGAATGTTCAGCGATGACGGCACTAACTGGAAGACCTATTGCGAGCACCACCTCGGTCTACCTGCCAGTGGTTATCTGGGCATCGCAGCCACCTCGCATAACGCAGCAAAGGCTATTAAGTCTAGGTTCTCTAAATTGCGGATGTCCTGAGTCGGTATAGCCGTTTTTACTATCGCAGACCTTTAGTCCATCGGATACAGGCTGCACTTTTCCTATAAGAAAGAAGCAAAATGAATACATTACAAGGCAAGTGGTCTCTTGTCACCGGCGCTAGCAGAGGCGTTGGTTTGCATGTCAGTGAGGGTCTTGCACAACTTGGTTCAAACCTAGTTTTACACAGTCGAGAAGTTTCAAATACCCAGGCCCTCGCCACTAAACTCCGCGCGAAGGGCATTCAGGTAGTGACAGTGTCTGGAGAACTCTCAGACCAGGCCCAGGTAGACCGATTTCTAGACGAGGCCTTGGCAAAGGCTGGACATATTGATGTCGTTTACAACAACGCCGCGATCATGACACCCTACAGGGGCGCGTATTACGAAACTCCTGCAGAACATTACCGCACCAGTTTCGAAGTTAATGTGATTAGTCTGGTTCGGATATGCAATCGTTTGGTGCCACCTATGATTGCGCGAGGCTGGGGGCGAGTAATTAACCTGACCTCAGGCATTCAAGATCAACCCGAACTTTCGGCCTATTCGGTTTCCAAGGCTGCGGTAGATAAGTTTGTGCGTGATATCAGTGGCAAGTTGGCTGGAACCGGCGTGCAAATGAACTTGCTCGACCCTGGCTGGCTGCGCACAGATCTGGGCGGCCCCAATGCTCCCAATGATCCCTCTTCGGTGCTCCCAGGCGCACTGGTTCCTGTTTTGCTCAACGACGGTGTGAGCGGACGCTTCTTATGCGCTCAAGACTACGCAGATTTGACATTGGCTGCCGCCCTGGAAAAGGCAATGTCGAAGTAAGCCATCCTGAATTCATGTTGCAACGCTAAATTCTATGAACAACCCAAGTATTGATGTAGATGCTGCCATAGCCAGCATTGCCTACAAACTCGCCGCTTATGACGCCATCCAACCTGACAAAACTGCTTATCCCAACGAGGCCAAAGGCGCCACTTGGTCTACCGTCCCGGCACCGGACTGGGTAAGCGGTTTTTATCCTGGATCACTATGGTACGTCTATGAATTTTCGAGAAGGCGCGACTGGGTGGATCAGGAAGCATGGCGCAAGCGTGCCGACGCATGGACGGTAGGCATTACTGGCGAGCAGTTCACAACCACTAACCATGATTTAGGCTTCATGATCATGGACAGTTTCGGACACGCGTTCAGATTAACCGGCGACACACGTTATAAGTCCGTAGTGCTGCAGGCTGCACAAAGCCTAGGTAAGCGATTTAGCCCGCAAGTTGGGCTGATCCGATCTTGGGGTGATATTGATGACGCAAATAACTACATCGTCATCATCGATAATATGATGAATCTGGAACTACTTATCTGGGCGGCAGACAATGGCGGACCGGTCGAGCTTAAGCAAATTGCTCTAAATCATGCAGATCGCACCATAGTGGAATTCTTTAGGCCTGATGACGGCACCTACCACGTCCTGGACCTTGATCCCGCCAACGGACAAATTAAGCGCAAATACACCCACCAGGGAAAGCACGATGAAAGCTGCTGGTCGCGGGGCCAGACGTGGGCCATATATGGTTACGCGTACCTATACGAAGTCACTGGCGCTCAAATATATTTGCAACAATCCATAAAGGCGGCGCAATACTACTTAACCCACCTACCTTCCGACCATGTCCCGCCCTCGGACTTTGATAGTGATTTGACGGCATTAGAGTTTAAGGATTCAAGCGCTGCGGCATTGGCTTCTTGTGCGTTTTTTCGGCTCAGTCGCCTGTGTGAGGGTAGAACTGATAAGGATAAGTATTGGGATGCCGCAGTTCAAGCGCTCAGCAGTCTTGTTAGGGCTCCGTACTTTTCCTCCAGCTCTGAGTTTGCGAGTTCCCTGCGTTACCAGGCACGAAACTACCACCCCGATGCCAACCATAGACTAACAAATACCAGTCTCGTTTTTGGTGACTATTTCTTGCTTGAAGCACTGCTCGCATATGACAGTGCACTCAGCCTGTCAAAGGCAAGCTCGTGAGTGCCGATTTAATCCCTCTTATGAATGACATCTTTGCCTCACGATTGGTATTTGGCACCTGGCGCATGCTCGATGACGCGCCCTCAATACAGGACATCAACCGCAGGTTGAACCGCTGCGTGGAGCTCGGTATAACAACTATTGACACCGCAGAGATTTATGGCGGTTACGCAGTCGAAGCAGCACTGGGCGATGCCATAGCGTTCTCTCCGGGCCTGAGTGACAAGCTGCGCATCATTACCAAATCCGGCATCTATGTGCCGAACCGCAAAAATCCAGAGCGCACTGTTGGCTTTTATGATGCTTCGGCCGTACAACTCAAAGAGAGCCTAGAGACGTCACTGCAGTTGCTTGGACGCGAGCAGATTGATCTATTTCTGGTGCATCGTCCGGATTGGTTGACCAGTATTGACGACACTGCTGAAGGACTGAATAAATTAATTCAAGAGGGGAAGATTCGACGCGCCGGTGTCTCCAATTACACACCTACACAGTTTAGGGCGCTCAATGGCCGGATGGAGATTCCATTGTTCACTAACCAAATTGAATTTCATTTGCTCAATATGGATGCGATGTGGGACGGCACCTTTGACCTGTGCCAGGAGCTGAATATGCAACCTATGGCATGGAGCCCGCTCGCGGGTGGGAAACTGTTTGATTTTAGTTACCCAGCATCCGTTCGGCTCGCTGAAGTGGTAGGTGCAATGTCTACTAAATATGGTGGAGCAACGCTAGAGCAACTAGCTTATGCGTGGGTAATGAGTCATCCAAGTCGTCCTATTCCGGTCATCGGCACTAACAAACTGGACCGTATAGAAAGCGCAGTTCGTGCCTCATCCATTACGCTGGAGCGTGAGGACTGGTATGCCATGTGGGTGGCCGCTAAGGGACACAACATTCCTTGAGAGCAATAGGTATGACATTTGCAAGAATTAGCAGATAACTAGCCAATTATCCTTAGAAGCTTCACTTTGAATTTACGATAGCCACAAGACAAGTGACTCTCATCATAAAAAAGTTTCAGGAACTCAATTGAACGTAGCAAAATTTATTGACTAGTCGCGTTTAACTTGTCTAGGCTTGCAAAGTCCGTCAAACGAACAACTTTAAACTCCGCCGCGCTGGCGTATAAGTCGCCGGTGTGTGGCGCGTGCTGCCGGCAGCCATCCTCGCCCCCACCACCGCCAACACATGATGAGACCGCGTGTCCATTCGTCAAGTGTGTATGCGATCCACACACCAATTAATCCCAACTTAAAATAGACACCCAGGAGCCATGCACCACCGGCCATCATGATTACCACGGATGCCACGCCAGCAAGCACCGGAAAGCGAGCGTCACCGGCAGCCCTTAAGGCATTAATGACAATCAAATTCAGCGCGCGACCAGGCTCCAGAACTAAGGTAATCCAGAGTAACTGGGTGCAAATTTCAATTATGTGCGGGTCAGTCGTAAAAAGTCTCAGGGACCATTGCGCACTAAAAACAGCAATGAGAGACATGCCTAGTGAGACCAAGATGCCAATGCGAACACTGTTTACGACCAATTGATGGGCCTTGTGCAAGCTACGTTCTCCCACTAAATGCCCCACCAAAATTTCGCTGCCAAATCCCACAGATAAGCTGAAAACCAGTATGAAAAACATGATTTGCATGGTGTAACCATGTTCTGCTAGGGCATCTGTACCCATGTTTGCAACCATGGCCACAGTCGCTAGTAAGGATAGCCTGTAGGCAATGTTTTCTGCGGCCCCAGGCAGTCCTATGTGCAGAACTGATGGCAACAATTTCCAGCGCACTATCCACCAGTCTTGAAACGTTGGAATAAGATTCAGACGCCATCGCCACAGAAGCAAATGAAAACCAACTGCAAATAATCGGCTAACTGCAGCTGAAATTGCAAAGCCTATCAGTCCTGTTGGTTGTACGGGACCAATTCCCTTCATTAGCAGAACGCATAGTGCTAAGTGAAGGCTGTGCATGCTCATCATGTTGACTAGAGTGTCGCGAGTATGTAAGTGCGCGCGCATTACGGAGCCCATGCATGCATTGAGTGAATCCAAAGCTAATGCGATGGCCAATACCTCAAGGTAGGGTACGGCCAGCGGTAGCACTTCTGGCGGAGCATTCAGGAGCAACAACAAACTGCTTGGAAAAATTGCTACAGTCATTCCAGAACTGAGACCCAACCAAACGCTCGCCCCAATAGCCGCCCGGGCTGTAGCATCGGCCAAAAAGCGATTACCTCCCCCAAGGTTCTGCGTAATTACAACGCTGACTCCCATACTAACGATTCGAAAGAATAGGAAAAATGACGCCTGGACATGGTTCGCCAGAGTGAAGGCCGCCGCCGCCGCATCAGACTCTTGCGAAGCCATTGACAAGCCAATTAGTCCCACCGTCATTCCCAGAACGAGGTCCGCTAATAGAGGCCAGGTTATTGCTAGAAGGCCAGATCGTTGTTTGTTAGGTTTTGTTTCAATATCTTTCATCGGAGATGGCCTATTCCCGAGTACCCGCGCGCACGAAAGGGACCCGCTCTAAGGCATATTTTATTGATAGCGTGGCACTTTAAGTGCGCATAAAGCGACTTCAAGTCTGGGAAGCGCTAGCGCTATCTACCTTGTTCGGAAAAGGCGCAAAGAAGGCGCCCAGTATGGATGGAATGGACGCAACCATCACGACCAGGAAAAAGGTCTGAAATCCCAGATGATCCGCAAGAACGCCGCTTGCCATTTGTGTGGGAATTAGCGTCAGATTCATGATAGCTGTGCAGTAGGCGTAGTGTGTCATGTGGTATCTACCAGGTGAGATCTGTTGCATCATGTAAAGCATGTTGGCCACAAATCCAAAGGAGTAACCCGCTTTTTCAAGCGTCACTAGTGTCGCAATCACAGGCAACGAAACAGGAGCCTCGGTTGTAACCATGCAACTCAAGATATAAAAAGTGATGTGTGGCAAATTTAGGCACAGAGCCATAAAAACCAACGTTCTGCGGTTTAGACCATATTTGCCAGCAAATATCCCCCCCAATAGTCCAAATGCCAGACTCACAATGGTGCTAATCAGGCCATCGATAAGCGCTTTGCTTTCAAGTAGATGTGGGCATGCAGCTGTGATCTCCGTAGTCGCACACATACCCAATCCGCCGTTGGTCACTTGACCCTGCATAAACAGGGGTGCCTCTAACAGTAAAAATCCCTCGCCCATACGATATAGCAATACAAAAGTCAGCATCCCCAATAGGTGCGGCTTCTTCAAGAAGTCTAGGAACTGGTCTTTGAAGGTATTCACGACGACCAAAGCGTTGGCGGGACGCTCCGGTGCTGAGCCTGACGGTAGGGTCCAGTAGTGATAGGCCGCAAGCAGCGCCATCGCTCCCATGCTTAAGCCAAGCGCAATTGCCCAGGCAGTGCGCGCATCCAGTCCGTTATTTTGAAGCTTTCCAGCTGCCCCTACTACAACTGCGGTGGCAAATATTCGTCCTGCATTCCAAAAGGCACCTTGAAGCCCCATGAACTTTCCCTGTTCTGAAGATCCCAAACTAGTAATGTAAACCCCGTCAATGCAAATATCTTGTGTGGCAGAGGCGAAGGCTAGTAGCCACAACAGCAAAATCGCCACGACAAAATAGTTAGGCAAAGCCAACGATGTAGCCCATAAACCCAGTAAAACAGCCAGGACCAACTGCATAGCAAGGACCCAGAAACGCTTTGTTTTGAACATGTCCAGAAAGCCGGCGTATAGGGGTTTGAGCGACCACATAACGCCAATACTGGCAGTGGACATGGTGATTTCACTATCGGTATGTCCAAGGTCTTTGAACATGGTTCCGGCGACCCATATCACCATGGCAAAGGGAATCCCCTCAGCCAGATACGCCGTGGGAACCCAGGCAAAAGGAGAGCGAAGTTTTTCGCGCAAGGATGTCATATTATTTCCTGAGCTGAGGGGATTTTCGACTTGACTATGCTTGTTTTGTGAGGAATTTGCCTGAATCATACATATTTTTGACAGCGCTGTCATTATTTTCAAGATCAAATATCTTGTCAAGATTTCTCTACAAAAGAAGACAATCCTCCTAATTTAGGAACGAAAATACAGACTTGCTACGACATGAAGATACAGAGCGAACACCATGGAAATAAATAGTAAAGTTACTGCATCCCCAACGATTACTGATGTGGCAAGGGTTGCGGGTGTATCAATCAAGACGGTGTCTCGAGTCATGAATAAAGAGCTGGGCGTCCACACAGAAACGAGGGAGCATGTGCTAAGGGTGGTAGCTCAAATGAAGTACAGACCCAAGCTCAGCGCGCGAAGTCTGGCAGGCGCACGGTCTTTTTTGATTGGCCTGTTGTATTACGATCCCAGTGCTGCATTTGTTAGTGGTGTTCAACAAGGTGCCACTTTGCGTTGCCGAGAAGCGGGATATCACTTGGTCGTGGAGTCGGTTAGGGACAACGCCCCAGATCTAGGGCAACAAGTCGACCAGATGATCAGTGCACTGCGACCGGATGGGATGATTCTTACCCCACCTTTGTGCGATCACCCACATGTATTGCGAGCACTTCGCGAAAGTGGCACTCCGTGTGTCTTGATTTCGCCCGAGCGCGACAGCGACGGTATACCCAGCGTTCGAATGGATGACATGCTGGCTGCCGAGCAAATTACAACGCACTTGATCAGTTTAGGGCACAAGAGGATTGGCTTTATCAAGGGACCTGCAGATCAAGCTGCGTCAGCTTTGCGCTACAAAGGTTTTTCCCGCGCAATGAAAGTGCACGCATTACCGGTAGAAAAGGAATTCGTATACACCGGTGATTTTAAGTTTCACTCCGGCGTAGAAGGTGCCAACAAAATATTGAGTAAGCATGCCCATCCCACCGCAATCTTCGCAAGTAATGATGATATGGCGCTGGGTGTGTTGGCTTCGGCCCAAAGTCTTGGTTTGGTTATTCCTGATGATTTATCCATCGCCGGTTTTGACGATTCGCCAGCCGCAAGCCTTGTTTGGCCCCAGCTGACAACCATACGTCAGCCCACCAGTGCCATGGCTCGTGTTGCAGTGGAAATGCTAATCGCTTCGGCAAAACCAGTAGACGAAGAGGTCCAGACTGACATTGCGCCCACTCACAGGGTACTTCCCCATGAGTTGATCATTAGGTTGTCAACTGGCAAGTCAGGTCAGATCTAAAAACACCGGCAACGCAAGCCATCCCACGCTGGCGAGTCGGGGCGGGAAAACCCCTATACACAAAATCTAGACAACGCTGTCTAATTAGCGCTAATTGACAGCGCTGTCTAAACGATATTTGCAAATTTAGGCCGTCTGTCAAACCTACGACACATTTTTAAATATGACAAACAGGTACAAACTGCAAGTTGGCTTGGAGGATTCGGCCTTTCGTGCATTAGGCCGTGGTTTCACATGGGGTACGGCCACCAGCGCTTACCAAATTGAAGGCGCAACACAGGAAGACGGACGTGGAGATTCCATTTGGGATGTCTTTTCGCGTCAAGAGGGAAAAGTGCTTAATGGTGACAGCGGGCGTCAGGCTTGTGACCACTACAACCGTTGGGAAGAAGACCTTGGTCTGATCCAAAGCATAGGCGTTGATGCCTATCGTTTCTCTATTGCCTGGCCGCGTGTACAACCCTTAGGCTTGGGTGCACTGAACCAAAAAGGCCTCGCTTTTTATGATCGACTTGTAGACGGTATGCTTGCAAGGGGTCTGCAACCCCATGCCACCTTGTACCATTGGGATCTGCCACAGCACCTACAGGAAAGAGGTGGGTGGGGTGTGCGTGAAACGGCAGAACACTTTGCCGTTTATGCGGAGGCAATGGGTAGATTGCTGGGAGACCGTCTGACCTCCTTGGCCACCCATAACGAACCCTGGTGTACCGCCACGCTGGGGAATGCAACCGGCAAATTTGCCCCCGGATTCAAAGATCCGCAGCTTGCTGCCCAAGTCTCCCATCATCTTTTGCTATCTCATGGCCTAGCATTAAAGGCAATGCGCGCGGCCGGTGTACGCGCGCCTTTAGGAATCGTACTGAACCAATCTAGTGTCTCTGCAGCAAGCGATAACCCAGCTGACCTTGCCAAAGCGCGCACAGAATACTGCAGCTTTGTCCGCTGGTACATGGATCCAATTTTCCGAGGTGAATATCCACAAGACCCGGGGATTGAGCACTACCCAGCTGTGCAGGCAAATGACATGAAATTAATCCAGGCGCCGCTGGACTTCCTGGGAGTCAACTACTACACGCGGATTTGGGCCAGCGCAAGCAAACCCGAGGCGCCTGCTCCAAAAATAAAAGGTGAGTCAGATATGGGTTGGGAGATCTACCCAGACGGACTTCGCGAACTGCTAATCGACATTCACCGCGAATATTCGTTACCACCGATCTACATCACAGAAAACGGTATGGCCTGCGCAGACTCTCTACACGACGGTAGTATTCACGACAAGCAGCGCATTGATTACATCCGGATGCATCTCGAAAGTGTAGCCAGGGCACGTGAAGCTGGAGTTGATGTACGAGGCTATTTTTACTGGAGTCTAATGGATAACTTTGAGTGGGAGTCAGGCTATACCAAGCGCTTCGGTCTGATACATGTGAATTACGAAAACCAAATACGCACGCTAAAAGACAGCGCCCATTGGTATCGTGAAATCATCGCGCAGCAAAAAAGAGCTACCTGGGGCGGCGATGATGAATAAGAAAATCTTTCAACATTGTTTGATGCGCGCTTTTGGATTGCTTAGCTTGTGCGTTCTGTTCGCTTGCGGCGGAGCACAAGCCGTGCAGGCTGAAAAGCTTGCAGATAAAGCAGTGTCGGTTTCTATAGAGGACTATCCAGTTAGTGCTCCAGGTAAGGCTCCAGGCGTGTCTCCTCAGACGAAGGCGTTAGCGCTTAGTTTGGGGGCGGGTATCAACTTCGGCGATATGCTGGATGCGCCAACCGAAGGTGCGTGGGGCCATAAAGTAGAAGACGAGTACATCGCATTAGTGGGAAGTCAGGGTTTCAGTCGTCATGTGCGTTTGCCCGTTCGATGGAGCAACCATGCCAGCACGGACGCAGCAGCTGTCATCGACCCTGATTTCTTTAAACGGGTTGACTCCGTTGTGGAGCGACTACTAGCTGGCGGTTCCACGGTAATGCTGAACATGCACCACTATCGCCAACTGGATGGTGATGCACTGGACGCGGGGGATCGCAGCGTGGATCCCTCGGTGGTTCCTGTGCGTTTTCTTGCCATGTGGGAGCAAATCGCACAGCATTACGCTAGCAAGGGCGATCGTCTTATATTTGAAGTCTACAACGAGCCCCACGGCATCCAGGAAAATACTTGGAATGATCTTCTTTCACGCGCGGTAAGAGTAATTCGTAAGTCCAACCCACAGCGTGCCCTGGTTATCGGGCCGACCTTGTGGAACAGCGCAAACGCTCTTGAAAAATTGATACTGCCTCCCGATCCGAACCTGATCTTGACTGTGCACCACTATGAACCGTTTAACTTCACCCACCAGGGTGCCCCTTGGGTGCAACCACTCAAACCTTTGGGCTTGGATTGCTGTGATGCTGACCAATCAGCCCTAATGACGGGGTTGCTAGATACCGCTGTTAGGCAAGCCGCCCGCTTGGGTTACCCCGTTTTTGTGGGTGAATTTGGAGCATATTCAGCAGCGCCCGGAGCTGCCCGAATTCGGTATTTGCGGCTGATGCGCCAGGCTATGGCGGACAGAGGTATACCTTGGTACTACTGGGAGTTGACCGCAAATTTTGGTGTGTATGACCCAGTCAAGCATGAGTTCAGAACCGATATCAAGCAGGCACTTTTTCTACCATGATGATCCGACCGGCGCCTCTGTATAGAAGCAACGTTAGTACGTTTTCTACTGCTTCGTTGCCATCCACTTCTTTAGATGAGGCAATCCACTTCTACGCGTTATTTCCTCAAGGGACGGTTAGTAATGCCGCTAATCAAGAGTTTGCCGCGAACTTTTACATAAATCACCACCTGCCTTTCCAACACGCATTTAGTTTGTTAGTGATAGATTAAATTATTCATAGGAGATAGCAACCATGAGATACACCAAGAAAACCGTCATTGCGGCCGCAGTCTCGCAGCTAATACTGATATCCAGCGGTGGGGCTTTTGCTCAGTCCTCACCGGCAACATCCCCGTCGCCCAAGAGCAATGAGCTCAATACGGTCGTGGTTAGCGGTCAGCGTGCTGCACTAGAGTCGGCTCAAAACATTAAGAGAAATGCAGATGAAATGGTTGACGCGATATCGGCCGACGATATCGGTAAGCTTCCAGATCGCTCTGTGATCGAGGTTTTGCAGCGGATTCCAGGCATAACACTTGACCGTGCTATGACAAATGATCCACAACACTTTTCAGTCGAAGGCAACAGCGTCGCGATCCGAGGCTTGAGCTTTGTTCGTTCGGAAATGAATGGACGAGACTCCTTCTCTGCAAACGGTGGACGTTCCTTGAACTTTGAAGATGTACCCCCCGAATTAATGGCTGGTGTAGACGTGTATAAGAATCCCTCTGCTTCACAGATCGAAGGAGGCGTCAGCGGTCTGGTCAATCTACGCACTGCTTTGCCCTTTGATTCCAAGGGGTTTAGGGGCGCTGTTTCGGCAGACATGACTTTCTCGGAATTGGCAGGCAAGTCCACACCCTCTGGGTCTATGCTGCTATCTGATCGTTGGAAAACAGACTTTGGTGAATTTGGCTTGCTCATCGATCTGGCAGATTCAAAGAGCGTTAACCGCGCTGATCAAGTGAAGGTCGATCCACTTCACCCACGCAGTGATCTGGTTCCCGGGAAAACCGTTTGGGTACCGCAAGGGGCGATGTGGCGTAGTCAGGACTTAGATCGAAACCGGAAAGGACAATATGCGGCAGCGCAATGGCGCCCCAATGACGAACTCTTAGCTACGTTTACTTACTTTAAGTCTGCCTACAACATTGAGTGGTCCGAGCGGTTCATGGCTATGCAAAATGGAAATCCAGGCGCCATCCAAGTGGCAAATGGCGTATACGATTCCAAAGGGATTTTTCAGAGCGGAACTCTTTCAGCTCCTTCGTCAAATGGTATCAATCACAACCCTGCGCATCGCGTGGAATCCCGAGACTCATCGACGACCGATGCTGCATTGAAGGTCCAATGGAAAGTTACCCCCGACTGGACTGCCCGTGCTGATTTACAGAGCATTTCCGCCAAAACGGATGGCTTCGCGTCAGAAATCGCTACTGGTGTACAGATGCAAAGCCAGGGATTGGACCTCACCGGATCCTTGCCGAAACTACTGCTTAATTCCGCGCAGCGTGCTCAGTTGGTTGATCCTGGTCAGTCCTACTGGGCGTATACCATGGACCATCAAGACAAGGCTACAGCTGAGAGCCGCGCTTTGAAAGTAGACCTTGAGTATGCTTTTGATCATGCTGTTCTTCGCGACATACAGTTTGGAATGCGAATGACGGATCGCAGCTCCAGTATCACGGTACCGGTTCCAAGTTATAACTGGCAGGGCGTAACGCAGCCGTGGATGCTCGGATGGAAAATTGGTCAACTGGCCACGCTCAAAGATCCGCGTTTTAATCCAGGCCCCGGGTCTGTTTCGACCTACGGATTTGACAACTTCTTTGGTGGTCAGATTGCGGTTCCGGCGGGAATCTATGCAACAGATGCATACGTTAAGAACGTAAACGCTTCCTACGACCAACTCCACAGCTACAACGACATACTTTGTCAAGAGCAAAAGGCTGCGCAAGGCTGGGGGGATTGCGTTCAATACGGGAAAGATGGTTATAGGCGTACCGCTGCCTTTGGTTCTGATCCGTCCGGCGCTAACGAAATCAAAGAAAACACCCAGGCGTTTTACACCCAATTGCGTTTTGGATTTGATGACTTAGCTTATCCGGTCGATGGTAATGTTGGCCTAAGGTATGTGAGCACCACCACTAAAGCGGCGGGCTTTACGGTATTTTCATCGACGGGCACAAACTTCCCAGCTGGGGCTGCGGTTACCGGCGCAAAGATCCTCACTATTCCTGACTTTGCCAAAGCGCAGGATTTTGAAACAACATACACCAACTTACTACCGAGTTTGAATCTGCGAATGAAGGTCAACGACACACTGCAATTCCGCTTTGCCTATGCAGAGGCGATGTTCAGACCAGATTTCTCACAAATGCAGGCGTATACCAGGCTGTCACAGGATGTAAAAACTACGACAAATCCCGTAACTAAAGCTATCAACGTTGACAGCGTCACGCTAAGCGGTGAGTCCGCTGGCAATGCGGTTTTAAAGCCAGTAACTTCAAAACAGTTTGACGCTTCCGCAGAATGGTACTTTGCTCCGGCTGGCTCGCTGACATTTGCTGTTTTTGACAAAAAATTGCAAGATATTGTCGTCACGCAGTCCCGTAAATTTGCTATTCCAGACGCGACCGGAAAGTTGCAGGACTTCAATGTAACTTCCCCTACCAATGGCGCCAGCGGCACTGCGCGGGGATTTGAAGTCGCCTATCAGCAGTTTTATGAAAATCTGCCAGACATGTTAAAAGGTTTCGGACTACAAGCGAGCTATACCTTTGTGGATAGCAATCGTTCTTTGTATAACCCCGTTAACTCGGCGTACTGTTCCGGTGGTGACCAAAGTAATACGAACTTCAACCTTTGGAACAATGGCTGCGATACAGATGGTCGAACGTTTGGTGATTTGCCGCTTCAGGGTTTATCTCGTCAGACGATTAACCTTGCATTGATGTATGAGCAGGGGCCGATTTCTGCAAGACTCGCCTACAACTGGCGATCCAAGTACCTTGAGGGCGTTCAAAACTCCTGGGGTACCCGCTTTAGCGATGGTTTAGATACAAATCCGAATAGCCCAGACTTTGGCAAGCGCAATGTTTACTATGCGCTTCCTTTGTGGGCAGATTCCTATGGTCAAGTCGATGCGTCCTTATTCTATAAGGTGACAAAAGATTTGACGGTTGGAATGGAGGTACAGAACCTGACTAACTCGATATTCAAACAGATCATGCAGCAACATGTTGGCGATATCAATCATGCATGGATTGCTTCGGGCCCGCGTTACAGCGCCAACTTGCGGTATACCTTTTAATCGGTGATTTATCGACACATTGTTGGCTGCGACAAGTGAGTTATGGAACGGTAAGCTGTCTTAGCAGATTGCCGTTCTTTTTTTTGGGTCAATATGAACTGAAGGTCATGTATGACGTTGAAAACCTGGTTGCTTTCAATTGCTATATGTATTTCGATTGTAAATGGCGCGCTGGCTGAAGAGGCTCACTCTACTCATGCCATTGCCTGGCAAAACAGCACCGGTTGGTGGAATGAAGTCAACGTTTCTGAATTCGATAAATCGAAAATCCTGCAGCAACTTCCGCTTGTCAAGGTCGAAGGTAACAAGTTTGTCAATCACAAGGGTGAGGTTGTAATATTTAGGGGAATCAATATTTCCGACCCGGACAAGCTTATCAAAGAAGGCCGCTTCACGCGCAAGCACTTTGAAGTCATTAAGTCCTGGGGCGCCAATGTTGTTCGTATCCCTGTTCACCCTGTAAATTGGCGTGCTCGCGGGAAAAATGGCTATTTGCCCATTCTTGACCAGACCATTGCATGGATAAACGAACTTGGGATGTACAGCATAGTCGATTGGCACTCCATGGGTAATTTAAAGTCTGATATGTATCAGGCACCCATGTACTACACCAGCAAGCCAGAAACTCTCGATTTTTTTCGTGTTGTGTCGGCACGATACCAAGGCATCTATTCTGTTGCCATGTATGAAATATTCAACGAACCGACCACTTACAACGGGAGGTTGGGCACTTTGACTTGGCATGAATGGAAGGCCATTAACGAAGAGGTAATTTCGGTAATTCAGGCACATAATCCCGACGCTATCTCTTTAGTGGCTGGCTTCAATTGGGCCTACGACCTAACACCGATCGCGACAGCACCGATTGTGCGCAGCAACGTGGCGTATGTAAGCCACCCTTATCCCATGAAAGTTGGCCCACCATATGAAGCCAATTGGGAGCGAGACTGGGGCTTTGTGGCTAACAAATATCCAGTAATTGCCACCGAAATTGGTTATCAATTGGCCACCGACAAAGGGGCGCATGTGCCTGTGATTGACGATGGCCGCTATGGCCCACGCATTACCGATTACATGGCGAAAAAGGGTGTGAGTTGGGTCGCTTGGGTCTTTGACCCAGACTGGGCCCCGCAGTTGATCAAAGATTGGGACTATACGCCCACTATGCAGGGGAAGCATTTTCGCGAAGTCATGTTGACTTCGAATCCCACATAACTCAATATGCAATACACATATCTATATATATGGTCGGAAACTTAATTAATAGCCGCGCTAAGCTCGCTAAATTGTTAGTGTGTGTTTTATGTTTTTCATTTGCATCCGTTACTTCAATTCGGACGAGTCACGCTAATCAGGTCTTTGTGCATCCCGGCGCCGTAAATGGAAAGATCGAACTTGAGCGGGTCCGCCAACGCATCCAGAGTGACCCCTCTCTGTGGAGTGGTACCGGCAAATTTGCGCCCTTGCGGGCGCTAGCCACGCCTTACACCAAAACGCAATCACCTTGTAATTTGCAACGTTGCGAGGAAGAGGCCAAGGCTGATGCCAAAAAAGCATATGCCAATGCACTTGCGTGGTACTACACAGGTGATGCACGGTATGCCGAAAACGCCGCTCAGATTTTTCGTATCTGGGTAAACGACTTTGAAGGGTACAAGGTTGTACCCGGTGTTAGTGGACAGTCGCAATTAAACGCAGGCTGGATAGGTGCATTATTTGGCTCAGCGGCTGAGGTTTTACGAAGTTATGCCGGATGGAGTGAAAAAGAGAAATCGGATGTCAAATCCTTGTTTGCCACACGCTTTTATCCGGCATTGCATCAAGAAAGCGAATGGAATGGAAATAACGACTTAACACAAATTGATGCTTTGATGAACATCGCGGTATTTTCCGAAAATGAAGCGTGGCTGAACGAAGCTAGAGACCGCCTTCTTCGCCGAAATCCGAGGTTTTTCTTTTTACCTTCTGACGTAGGTATTGACTATAGATCTACAAGTCCTTCATGGTTCAGTCCCGTCCGTTGGGTGGCAGGAGTCACTCAGGAAACCTGTCGCACCAATGCAAAGTTGCCAAACGATAACGGGCACCACACACAGTACGCGCTGGCTTCTGCGCTTCGTGCGGCGGAAGTAGCGTGGAACCAGGGTGACCACAGCGTATATGGTTTAAACCAACTACGCTACACCGCAGCCATGGAGCTTTTGGCTTTACAAGTGCTTTCGGGTGATATGCAAGGGGTGTGCGCAGACCCCAAAACTACCTCAAGCCTGTTTGATACATGGATGATTGGCTATAACCATTACCACCGCCGAATGGGTATTGCACTGCCGAACACCCAAAAATTGCTAGGAAATGGTGATTCAAAATTCTTCAAATCAGATTGGAATATTTTTTATGAAAGCCTCACCCACGGTGACTAGGGAGAATCCGGCATGAGTGGCAAACCTATTAGAAAAATAGTAATTGTTGGCGGTGGTTCTGCGGGTTGGATGACAGCAGCACCGCTGGCCCAAAGACTGCCCCCTGAGTGTGAAATCGTCTTGATTGAATCACCAGACATCGGCACTATTGGGGTGGGTGAGGCCACCTTACCAACCATTCGTTTTTTTAACAAGGCGCTTGGATTGGACGGTGCAGACTTCGTCCGTAAAACCAAGGCGACATTCAAGCTCGGCATTGAGTTTAAGGATTGGGGTCATATCGGCAATAGAATCTTTCATGGTTTTGGCGACTACGGCCCCTCCATTGAGAATCGCTCTCCCCACATGCATTGGCTTCGACTTCAAGGACTAGACGCACAATTCCCTCCACTTGACGACTTTTCAGTTTCGGGCGTGATGGCTCGCAATTTGAGGTTTACCCCCCCGGTGGGTGAACAAGCTTCAGCAAGCAATGCCTACTCCTATGGCTTCCATTTCGACGCCGGTCTATATGCAACTTATCTCCGTGACTATGCCGTTCGGCTAGGTGTTCGTCGGATAGAGGCAACCATTGTTGACGTACTGCTCCGCCCAACCAACGGATTCATTGATGCCATTACTTTGCACGACGGTCGACGAATTGAGGGGGATCTGTTCATAGATTGCTCGGGTTTTCGCGGTCTACTTATCGAGGGAGCCCTGAAGGCCGGCTACGACGATTGGAGCTCACAACTACCCTGTAACAGTGCGTTGGCTGTGCCGTGCGCTAGGCTTGCAAAACTTACTCCGTTTACTCGATCTACAGCCAAGGTCGCTGGATGGCAGTGGCGCATTCCGCTTCAGCATCGCACGGGCAATGGCCACGTGTATTGCAATTCGTTTATAAGTGACGAAGAAGCTACCCGCGTGCTGCTCGAGGGACTAGATAGTGAAGCGCTAGATTCTCCTCGTCAATTGCGCTTCACAACCGGGCGTCGCAAGCGTTCATGGGCCAAGAACTGTGTTGCTATTGGTTTGTCCGCTGGCTTCGTTGAGCCGTTGGAATCCACCAGTCTGAGTCTCATCGAAACTGCAGTAGGATTGCTGCTTGAAAACTTCCCCAACACCGATTTCCGTCCAGAACTGGCTGAGGAGTTCAACCGCCAGATATCTATGCGGTATGAGTCAGTCCGCGATTTCATTATCTTGCATTACAAGCTCACCCATCGGACCGATTCAGAGTTCTGGAAATACTGTGCCAACATATCCATACCCGATTCACTCTCGCATCAAATTGAACTGTTCCGCGAAACGGGGAGGGTGGTAATTTACGATAAAAGCGGGTTTATGGAGCCATCTTTTATTGCGATCATGATGGGTTTGGGCATCAAGCCAAAAACCTATGACCCATTCGTTGATTTGATGGACATTGCTTCTTTGCGAAGGCACTTTGCTAGTGTTCACAAGGCGATCGCACTCACGGTGGGCAACATGCCCGACCATACCGATTACATAAATAAACACGTTTCAGCCTAGGTTTTTGATCGCCGTTCCAGCTTCGGTCTGCCTTAGGACCCCAACGATCTTCACTTTGGTTTATCGGTTTTATCCATACCAGACATTCTTTATAGCGAGACACTTCACTATTTCACGCTGTCACGGCTGATATTGGGAGGTCAAAAAAATAGAAGCGTACCTGCTAGGATTATTATCCAGGCGAGCCCAGGTATTGACGCAAATTCCTATTGACCACCGGCACCGTCAGCATGGTGCTGGCCAGGGCCATCAGCAAGAGTGCGGTAAAGGCGTCGTTGGAAATAATGCCTTTGTCCAGCAAGATGTTGCAAAAAATAATCATGATCAAGGCCTTGGTCTGCAGCAACCAGCCGATCAAAGAGGCTTCGCCCCGTTTCCAACCCAGAATCCGCCCGGCCAGGTGCACGCCCAGCAACTTGCCGCTCACCGCAGCCAGCAGCAACCAGGCAGCAGCTACAAATACAGCACTCCCGCCTAGCCCCCATTGCGTACGCAGGCCGGTACTGAGAAAAAACACCGGCATCATGAGTAACAATACATTGTTGCGCAGCGCATCGCGCTGAGCTTGGTCGATGGCGTGCGCATCAATGACAACACCGGCCAAAAATGCACCCACCATAAAGTGCAAGCCCGCCACATCGGCGGCCAGGGCGCACAACGCCAGCCAGACCAGCCCTAGGTAAAGCCGATCGCGCACCGGTACGCGCGGCATGATCGCCCGCAGGCACCAAGACAGCAGTACGAACAGGAGCAGAAAAACCAGCTGCAATCCCGCCCGCTGGTAGTCCATCAGGATCAAGGCCAAGACGCCCCAAATCAGGATATCGTCCAAACTGGCGTAGCGAAGAATGCGCTGGCCCAAGTCGGTGCGCAGGATGTGCAGCTTTTCCAAAAACAAAACCAGAATGGGTAGGGCGGTCACAGCACAAGACATCGCTACACCCAGCACAAACTGCCACTGGGTCGCGGTCGGCCCCATCCAACCGGGCTCCAAAACCATGGCGTAGGCGGCGACGCAACCCAAGACCAGGGGTGAGCCCAGGGCCAGGGCGGCGGTGATCACACTTTCGCGCCGGTGTGTCCATGCTTGTACCAAGTCCAGCTCCAAGCCCGCAATCCAAACAAAAAGCATCACCCCCCACCAGGCTAGCCCGTTCAAGCTGCCCAGCACAGACGGCGTAAATATGGCTTGGTACACCTGTGGGAATTGCGCCCCCAGCACACCTGGCCCTAACAAAATACCTGCACCTATCTGGACTACAACCAAGGGTGCATAGTTGTCGGTATCGGCTAGACGCCACACCAGATAGGGCAGGCTGAATATAATTAGCAGTGCTATAAGAAACAGTTCAGAGGTGCTCATATTTGCGTGCTTCTTTTTTTGAATTTACGCTTTGCTGCGTTTTCGAAAAGAAACTTTCTGTAGACTCGGAATCAAATTAAGATTGGTTCCAATGGATAGATAAAACGCTGAAGTGTCGGCGAGGCGGTTGAGTTCACAGGCATGCTGCTGAATTGAATGCGCGTTCAGTGACGTTCTTGTAAATATTCCAAGGTCCCGATCCAGTTCACGTCCATGCCCAGCTTGCTAAGCGCGATGAAGGCTGATAAAAAAGGTGTGTGGCATTTAAAATGCATTCTCACATAATCAGTCTGCTTCAAAAGGCAATTTCAGTCAATACTTGGATTGCTGGTGCGCCATCAGTAACTCTTCTAGTTCCATATGCTTACGGTAAAGCTCAATGAACACGACTACCCCCTGTTGGAACTCTGAGATCGTAAACCAGTTATTGCCGCTAGCGATGGCGCTGAGCTGCGGGCCGAGTTCAATCAAGTTTTCCTCAATCCAGCCGTGGTCTTGTTTTAGCGTTCGTGCCCGAGTAACCAAGGCTTCGTTTGCGCTTGCGAGCCAAGCGGGAAAAATGTTGGTTTCTTCGTCAAGGCGAATAATGAAGTGAGAACTTGGCAAATTTTTCGCTATTTATTGCAAGAACCGAGGGTAAACACTTGCCAAACAGCCCATTCCTAGCGGCAAGTAGAGTCAGGCTGCGCGCCTCGCGTTTTTCCAAAATTCGCAAAGTCAACAATATCGTCCGTATTTTGATTAAGTGAGGAATGATGCCTCCTGTAGATACCCCATTTGGGTCTCATATGGTCAGCGCCTTGTCGCCACAGCTCTAGCCCGGTTTGATCAACTGAAACAAGTTGTCTTCCCTGTTGATCAATAATGCTTACTTGATAGCGTCCAGCCGTACTTGAAAAAGTGATTTGTTCGCGCACATCTAGCCATTGGCCCCTGGCTTGGGATAATTCGACAGCTTGGATTTTTTGGTAGGTGGCTGAATTAGTTTTCCCATCGCCCAAGTAACGAATCTCCATTAGTCCATTAGACAATGGCGTAAATGTAATAAGTGGTGAACCTGAAAAATTACCACCGTACGCTTTAATTTGATGAAGATGCGTAAAACTAGGCGAAAACTTCATGTCGGAGCTAATTTTGAAGCGCCATGTGTATACGAAGGTATCGCCTTCCCGGGCTTTAAATGGTTGATGTATTCCGCCAGCGCTGGGGGCAAGTTTGATTTCTGTGCGTGACCTATCGCCCCCCTCTGAAATGGGCACACGATCAAGGTTGACATCATTAGGCTCACTGGCCAAAAAAGAAAAATAGGTCCCTACAAAGCTATCTTCAGGCATTGAAATAATGTGAGGGCGGTTCGGTACGCTTACGCCGTCACTCGGGGCTTCCACCGCGCCGGCGCCCAACACACTTTCGTTGAGGGCGTAAGTACCAAGTGCACTCTTAGGATTCGCATTGAGACATAAAGTATTTCCGACCACACCATTGGGACGATCGCTGCCCGAGGCAGTCTGCATTATCAAGAGCAGTGCCCAAGGTCCTAAAGTAGCTAGGAGGCTTTTTACCTTCATGTTAGATAATCTTCCCGTGCGGGGGAAAACTGATCGAGCAGCATGCTTTTTTCCTCTAAGGCAGTCACCTCGTGACTCGTGTGGTGCGGTGCTATGAATGCGTCTCCCACTTTAAGTATTCGCACTTTTCCGTCGATGATGGCCTCAAATGAACCTGCTATCACGTAGGCAATCTGGTCATGTATTTCATGCGAGTGCGGCGTACCCACAGCGCCTTTGTCAAATTCCATAATTACTGACATCAGTTGAGGCGTGTGTCCTACTACTTTGCGGCGAATGCCGTCGCCCAGCTCGTTCCAGTGTATGTCTGAGTTTTTAAAGAAGTTCATAAATTTTTCAACAGTTATAAAACGGTGAGAGGCGCTTCAAGGTTGAGAGGCAGCAGAAGAATGTTTCGATATTTTAATTAAAAATATTTAATTATTAAAATTTTCGATATGCACAAGCGGATTCGCATGGCTAGCTGACTACCTTCGAACCAGCACTACCGAGCGGTTTGTGCGGGGCATGAATTGATGGGCTATCCCTAATCCCGAAGTCAGGTACCAACCTTATGTGTAGGTACGCTGGCGATGGCAATACCTAAATCCTGTAAGGCCAGCGACACGGCGTTGACCGCTTGCTCCATTTCAACAGTTCCAATCGCGCCTATGCAACCGACCCGAAAGGTCTCTACCTGCGTCAGTTTGCCCGGGTAAAGAATAAAGCCGTGTCGTTTGGCCGCATCGTAGAATTTCTTGAAGGCGTAGGCTGGGTCGGCGGGCGCATGGAAGGTTACTATGATCGGCGCCTGAATATCTGCCGACAAAAAAGGCTGAAAACCCAACGCCTTCATGCCGATTAGCAAGGTTTGACAGTTGGCCTGGTAACGTAAAAGACGTGTGCTTTGCCCACCTTCTTGCGCAAACTGGGCCAGTGCTTCATGCAAGGCCATCACTACATGTGTAGGCGGCGTAAACCGCCATTGCCCGGTCTTTTCCATATAGGTGAACTGGTCGTGCAAGTCCATAGCCAGTGACTGGCTATTGCCCACACAAGCGTGCAGAATTTCTTTGCGCAAGTAAACAAAACCCATACCCGGCACGCCTTCTAGGCACTTTCCGCTGGCTGCAATAAGGGCATCAAAACGCATTTTGCGCGCGTCAATTGGTAGGGCGCCCAGCGAACTCATGGCATCGACGATTAGACCTTTGCCATATTGTGCGCAGGTGTCGGCAACCTCCTGCAGCGGGTTTAGCACCCCTGCGCCAGTTTCGCAGTGGATTAGAACGACGTGGCTGATGCTCTTGTCTTCTTGCAATGCCGATTGCAGTGCTGCGACCGAGACCGGGGCCGCTTCATCAAAAGGCAAAACCGTGGTCCGTCTGCCCATAAGCCTGCTCAAACTGGCGGCGCGTTTGCAATAGGCGCCGTTGTCCAGCACCAATACATGGCCTTCGCGCGGCACCACGGTAGCCACGGCCGCCTCCACGCTGAAGGTGCCGCTGCCTTGGAGGGGCACTACGACATGACTGTCCTGGCCATGGATGATATCGAGCAGGCTTTTTCGAACGCTGGCAGTCACCGCCATGAAATCGCTGTCCCAGGAACCCCAGTCCCGCAACATAGCCAGTTTGGTGCGCAAACTGGTGGTTAAGGGGCCGGGAGTAAGCAATATGGCGTCGCGGTGCATGGGCATGGAGGCTGTCCGAGTATCAGAAATTTGTGGCGCGGTGCGCTCAAGGCAGTGCAAATTGCTCAGCAGTGAGAATACCACTGCACTCATAATTGACCGACCTCAGATCAATTTCGTTTAATGTATTTTATATGATTGTTGACAATTTGTATAAATCTGGTTTAATAGTCCGATGACAGCAACCATCGAATACACCGCAGTGCGGGAGCAGCCAACCATTGCCATGCTGCAAGCCAGTTCTCTTACCAGCGCGGTGCAGCAAGCGCTCGAACGCATGATTACGCTGGGCGAGCTAGCACCGGGCGACAAACTCAATGAAGCATCATTGGCTGAGCGTCTGGGCGTCTCGAGAGGCCCAGTTCGCGAGGCATTTCGGATGCTTGAGGAAGCGGGACTGCTGACCTTGAAGAAAAACCGGGGTGTCTATGTGCGTCAGGTGCCCCTAGAGGAGGCTCTGGAGATATACGAGATTCGGGCGATGATGGAGGCCCAAGTGGGTGCGCTCTTGGCCACCAGCGCCAGCGCCGAGCAAATCGCAGCATTGCGAACCTTGCTGGAGAGTATGGAGTCAGCTGTCGCTGCGTCCGATGCGCCGCTATATTTCCAACTGAATGTTGAATTTCACGAGACATTGGTCTCTTTCGCCGGAAACAAAAAAATGCTCCTGCTTTACCGCAGGCTTACCCGTGAACTGGATTTGTTCCGTCAGCGCAACCTGTCGCAGCAGGCGCTTTTGTCAAACTCTATCCAGGAGCATCGAGAGGTCTTGGCTGCCATCGCCTCGCGCGACCCCGAACGGGCCGCGCAGACCTTGCGTCACCACGTTCTGCAAAGTCGGGATCGTACGGCCCAAAGCCAGACCCAAGGTGATACCGCCTCGGATGGGGCATAAGCCTAAAGAATTTAGAAGGAAACCCCCGATGTCCCTGCTTGTGAACCAGCGCAGCTATCCGCTGCCTCAAACCCCGGTGGTGGTGGTTTGCGTCGATGGCTGCGAGCCGGACTACATCGCCCAAGCGGTTGCCAGCGGTCACATGCCTTGGATGAAAAATATACTACAACAGGGCACAGCTATCGTCGCTGACTGTGTAGTCCCGACATTCACCAACCCCAACAATCTGTCTATCGTGACCGGCGCACCGCCCAGCGTGCACGGCATTTGCGGGAATTTTCTGTATGACACCGCTAGCGGAACCGAGGTCATGATGAACGACCCCAAGTGGCTGCGTGCTCCCACCGTACTTGCAGCCATGGCAGATGCCGGTAAGAAAGTAGCGGTGGTGACGGCCAAAGACAAATTGCGCGGACTGTTGGGTCACCAGATGCAAGGGATTTGTTTCTCGGCTGAGAAGGCGGACAAGGCAACCTTGGCCGACAACGGAATCGACCAGGTATTGGACAAAATCGGCCGACCACTGCCTAGTGTGTATAGCTCCGACCTGTCCGAGTTCGTATTTGCCGCTGGGGTGTGGCTGATGGCCCATGAAAAACCGGATCTGATATATCTATCCACCACCGATTACATCCAGCACAAATTTGCGCCTGGTACCGACGGCGCCAACGCTTTTTACGCGATGATGGACAGTTATTTGCAGCAATTGGACGGCATGGGCTGCATCATCGCCGTGACGGCTGACCATGGCATGAACGCTAAAACTCAGATGGATGGTAGCCCCGACGTACTTTACTTGCAGGACACCTTAGATGCCTGGCTAGGCACAGCCCAGGCCCGCGTCATCCTGCCGATTACTGACCCCTACGTGGTGCACCACGGCGCCCTGGGCTCGTATGCGACGATTTATTTGTCCGCCACTAGCAACTGCGCGCAATTGGCAGCGCGTTTAAGCACGCTGCGCGGCGTTGAAGCGGTGCTGACGCGGGATCAAGCTGCCCAGCGATTTGAATTACCCCCTGACCGGATAGGCGACCTGGTTGTGGTCTCGGAACGATTTACCGTGTTGGGGACCGCCCAATCACGCCATGACCTGTCAGGTCTGGATGTGCCGCTGCGATCGCATGGCGGTATCAGCGAGCAACGGGTCCCCTTGATTTTGAACCGCCCCATACCCGGTCTGGACCGCAGTCGGCGTTGGCGCAACTTCGACGCACTCGAACTGGCCATGAATTTGGCCGCATGATTTTGGAAACGCTATGACCGAAATTGCCGACTTTATTCGTGAAAACCAACTTGACGCCATGCGCATGGGCGGTCATACCGTGGGCGCTGGGCGCGAACGGCACATTGCCGTGTTCAATCCATTTACCGAAGAACGCCTGGGCCAGGTGCCTAAAGCCACTTTGGAAGAAGTACGCCACGCCTACGCCTGGGCGCATGATTACCAAAGTCGTCTGACACGTTATGAGCGCGCTGCTATCCTCAACACGACCGCCGCCTTGGCACGCGATCATGTGCAGGACATTGCCAGGTTGATCAGCGCTGAGTCAGGCTTATGCATGAAAGACGCCCTGTACGAAGCAGGCCGCGTCAGCGACGTGCTCTTATTTGGCGCCCAAGAAGTGCTTAAAGACGATGGGCAGATTTTTAGCTGCGACCTGACGCACCACGGCAAGCAACGTCGCGTTTACACCCAGCGCGCGCCTCTCTTAGGGGTTATCAGCGCGATTACGCCTTTTAACCATCCGATGAACCAGGTGGCGCATAAAGTTATACCGAGCATCGCCACGAATAACCGCATGGTGCTCAAACCCTCTGAGAAGGTTCCTTTTTCTGCGATTTATCTGGTCCATCTGTTGTACCAGGCGGGCTTGCCGCCGCAAATGCTGCAAGTGATAACGGGCGATCCGGCCGAAATTGCCGACGAAATGCTGACGCATCCGCAAGTGGACCTTATCACCTTCACCGGCGGCGTTCCGATTGGCAAATACATTGCCGCCAAAGCTGGTTACCGCCGCGTGGTCTTGGAGCTTGGCGGTAACGACCCGCTTATCGTGATGGACGATGCCGACTTGGAAGAGGCCGCTACGCTTGCCGTCAATGGTTCGTACAAAAATTCAGGCCAACGATGCACCGCTGTCAAGCGCATGCTTGTTCACGAAAAAGTAGCGCAAGACTTTACCGATCTGGTGCTGGCCAAAACCCATGCCTGGAGCTACGGCGACCCCGCCGATGGCAACACTTTGATGGGCACCGTTATTGACGAACAGGCAGCCATGCTTTTTGAAGCCCGCGTCAATGAGGCGGTCTCCCAAGGTGCGCGCCTGCTGTGTGGCAACCAGCGGCGCGGCGCTTTATATGCGCCCACGGTCATAGACCAGGTTCGACCGGAGATGACCCTGGTGCGTGAGGAAACATTTGGGCCAGTCTCGCCCATCATCCGTTTTTCCAATATAGACGAAGCCATCGCTTTGGCTAACGGCACGGCCTACGGTTTGTCCAGCGGTGTGTGCACCAACCGATTGGACGACATCGTTCGCTTTGTTGACGAGTTGCAGATGGGCACGGTAAATATCCGTGAAGTTCCAGGCTACCGGCTGGAACTCACGCCATTTGGTGGCATCAAGGACTCTGGACTGGGCTACAAAGAAGGTGTTCAGGAAGCTATTAAAAGCTTCACCAACATCAAAACCTATTCTCTGCCCTGGGTGTGAGGTCTGCTATGCAAGACCTACCAGTGCGATTGGCCGACATACGTGACCTGTTTTTAGCCCGAGGACACTTGCAGTACACCGGTGAGTCCGTCAGTCATTTGGAGCACGCCTTGCAGTGTGCGGCGCAGGCCGAGCATGAAGGCGCCGGTGATGTCCTGATAAGTGCTGCGCTATTGCATGACCTGGGTCATTTGCTTCACGAGCTAGGAGAGACGCCTAGCGCGCGTGGCGTGGACGATGTACATGAATATCGGGTCGTGCCATTTTTGCGAGGTCTCTTCCCTGACGCAGTAATTGATGCCATCCAGCGCCATGTAAGTGCCAAGCGTTACTTGTGTGCCAGCCGCCCCGACTATTTGGCCCAGTTGTCCGAGGACTCCAAGCGCAGTCTGGCCTTGCAAGGCGGTGTCTTCAGTCCGGAGCAAGCCCAAGCGTTCTTGGGCGAACCTGGTGCACACGATGCCGTGCGCCTGCGTGTTTGGGATGACTTGGCAAAACAGCCTGGGCGGACGACGCCCGACTTACAGCATTTTTTGCAATGCGCTGCGCGCTGCGCGCTGGCCCATTGACGCTTGGTGAGCAGCCTCAGCCCGCAGGTTCTGCTCGCCGTATTGGTCGGGGCCTTCCTGCACGCCAGTTGGAACGCGCTGGTCAAGTCCAGCACGGACAAGTCCCTCGATACGGCGCTGATCCACGTCTTGTGTTCGTTATATGCCCTGCCTGTGTGCTGGTGTGTGGGCCTCCCCGATCCACAGGTTTGGCCCTACATCGGCACGTCCTTGTTGGTCCATGTGGCCTACTACTTTGCGCTGGCCGGGGCTTACCGACATGGTGATTTGGGTCTGGCCTATCCCTTGATGCGCGGCACAGCACCCGTCTTGGTTGCGCTGACTTCTTTCGTGGTGCTTGGGGAGGTGCTCACACCGCTGGCATGGGTGGGCGTGCTAGGCGTGAGTGCCGGCTTGTTATGTCTGGGTGTTGGGGGAGCAATGCTACGGCAAAAGAAGGCGCTGGCTTTTGCTCTCTCTAACGCGGTTTTGATTGCAATTTACACGGTTGTCGAAGCCAAGGGCGCGCGCCTAAGCGGCCATGTTTTGCAATACGTGGCGCTCTTGTTTGCTTTGGATGGATGGCTTTTTGCATTGCTGGTTCTGTGGCACCGAAAGGGCGCTGTTATGCCTTACATACGCGGTCGCTGGCGCCTTGCGGCAGGCGGTGCGGGCGCCTCTGTGGCGTCTTATTCGATCGCCTTATGGGCCATGACAGTGGCGCCGGTGGCCCTTATCGCGGCGCTAAGAGAGACATCTGTGCTGTTTGCGGCGATTTTGGGCGCCTGGCTGCTCAAAGAGCCGTGGACGCGTATACGTGTATTTGGCACAGCGTTTATCGTGATGGGAGTTATGGCGCTGCGCCTCGCATAGCAGCAGTCATCATTTGTTTTTATTTCCGAAGTCAATTTGAAATACTTATCATGCCTACTACCCGATATTCTTTATCGGAGGTATTTATGAGTAATCGTCGAAGTTTTCTTGTTAAGTCCAGCGCAACGGCAGCAGTGGTTTCCCTGGATGCCGCTCTGGTGGCATGTGGCGGTGGTAATACGACCAAACCATCCCAATTTACCTATGGTATTGCCAGTGGTGACCCGCTTGCTGATCGGGTGATCTTGTGGACTTATGCCAAGATCCCGGACAGCACAACGCCCGTAGCGCTTACTTGGCAAGTGTGCGTCGATATGAGTTTCGCCGCAGGCAAGGTAGTCAGTACCGGAACGCTGGTCACTGACGCTTCCACTGGCTTTACTGGCAAGGTTGACGCGACAGGATTAACACCTGGAACGAGTTACTACTATCGCTTTGTTGATGGTGCTGGTGTTTCCTCCGCCGTTGGAATTACCCGGACATTACCTGCAGCAAATGCCAGTTCGGTCAAGTTGGCTGTATTTTCTTGTTCTCTGTATTCGACCGGATACTTCAATGTATACGATGCAGCTCTTGCATCTGACGCGCAGTACGCTATTCATTTAGGCGACTATATCTACGAGTATGGTGTGGGTGGTTTCGGTGACGCATCGGGCGCCACAGGACGCGCTGCTCCAAGTCCAGCAAAAGACATTGTTACTTTGAGCGACTATCGCGCGCGTTATGCGCAATACCGGTCAGACCCAAATCTTCAAGCCCTGCATGCGAAGATGCCATGGATCACAGTGTGGGATGACCATGAATTTGCAAATAATGCTTTTGTTACTGGGGCGCAAAACCACAACGCAACGCAAGGTGACTGGACAGTTCGTAAAAATAATGCTGCAACCGCGTACCACGAGTGGATGCCCATCCGGACGGACAGCAGCAATTTACTGAAAATTTACCGTAGTTTTGACTTCGGTGGCCTGTTATCACTGCATATGCTAGACACACGCATCGAGGGCCGCGTTCAGCAATATGGCTACTTTGGCGATCCGGCCAATGCTGACGGATCCGCATACAACTATGCCGATTACGTTGGCGGCATTCAGACAGGCTCAGACGCTAACCGAACCATGATCAGCAAGACCCAAATGGATTGGTTAACAGGCCGATTTAATGCGTCAACCGCACCCTGGCAAATATTGGGCAATCAGGACATTATGGGACGTATGTGGTTCCCAGCCTCGGTATTAGGTGCGCAAGCAGCCAAAGGTGCAACAGTCGACTCTATTAGTCAAGCTGTGGGCGCATATATTACGGCCAAGGCTACCCCTGCGGCAGCGAGGTCTCCAGAGCAAGCAGGGTTGGCTAATCCATTGGTTAACCCACGTTTACCCTATAACCTTGATTCCTGGGATGGTTATCCATTGCAGCGCGAAGGAATTTTGCGCACAGCCAGTGCTATGAAGAAGAATTTGATAGCTATTTCGGGCGATTCCCATAACGCATGGTTCAATAATTTGAGCCTGTTGGATGGCACCAAGGTTGGCTACGAATTCGCAGGCTCTTCTGTAACTTCGCCCGGTTTTGAAAGCGTCGGCCTCGGAGCATTCGCGCCTTTTGTAGATGGCAGCTATGTAACCAAATCCTATGGTTCAGGAATGGGCCTGGTTGACGATGTCAATTACTCCGACACCTCACGTCGTGGATATTTGCTGTTAACCGTGACACCGACAACCGTAAAAGGCGATTATGTATTTGTAGATACCATTGGGTCTACAAAGTACACGGCCACTACCGGAAAGTCAATTACCGTGAACGTGGACAGATCGGTCAATTACGCTTAATCAACCAAATAATTGCCGGCAAAGTTCCGCCCTCGGGCGGAACTCAATTCGGCTAGCAGAATTTTGCGCCCAGAGGGTGTTTGACGCAAATCACGTGGCTCAATGCCGATGCGACTCAGCCATTGAACTATCTCTGAGACACCAAAATCTGCTGATTTTGCAAATATCTGGCCAAGTGATTTTTGGCAACTCGGGTTCGACTTCACCGCAATTTCCCAAACCATTGGAAGCCAAACTGCCACTGCATGTCCATGTGGCAGATGTTCCTCGAGAGTTAGTTGATACGAAAGCGCATGGGCTAAGGCAGTTCTAGTTTGGGACATCGCAAGTCCAGCAAGTAAGCTGGCACGAGCAATCTCTGTCTGCGCATCATGATTTTCACTTGATTCCAATAGTGCGGGGAGATGCGCAATCACGGTGCGCGCTGCCTCGATGGCCAGCGTTTCAGTAATAGGTGTTCGGTTGATATTCCAAAGTGACTCAAGTGCATGAGAGAGTGAATCTAAAGCGCAATCACGGCTCAGTGTGCTAGGGCATGTTCGGCTGAGATCCGGGTCAATAATGGCGCATTCCGCGAAACCATTTTGAGGCGCCCAAGACAATTTTTTAGGATTCGGTGCAAGCGTATCCCAAAGGGTAGCCCAAGGCGTCACTTCGCTGCCGGTACCCGCAGTCGTTGGAATTAACCACAGCGAGTGACGATAAAACGATGTTGGTAGCGTATTGGTGCGCCAAACGTGTTCCGCAGTGATATCGCTCGAAAATCGAAACCGAACCGCCTTTGCCAAATCCAAGGTGCTTCCGCCGCCAACGGCGACGATCAGACACTCAGGGTATTGGGCCAATACTGGCCATAAGCGATCGCAAAGCTCCTTGGCTCTTTGAACAGAGGCTAATCCGCCGTCAAACCAGGCGATCGATTTACATGCCACCCCGAGCATACTTCGCAAAAACTCTTCGTTTTCTCCGCCAAGCGCTCCACGATCTGCAATGAGGACCATCGGCTGAGCAAATTGAAGTGCGTTAAATGCACCGCATCCCCAGGTTATTCGTACTGGGTTATGCCAGCCTAAATGAAGCGTTTGCGCAGCCATGCGGAAAACATGTCAATCAAGGTGACCGTGAGAGCCAGCATAAGAAGAACAGCACAGGTTTGCGCATATTGAAAACCACGAATGACCTCGTATAAAACCACACCGATACCGCCTGCACCTACCATGCCAACCACAGAAGCAGAGCGTACGTTCGATTCAAATCTATACAAAGAATACGACAACCACAATGGCATGACCTGCGGGAGAATACCGTAAACGACTTCAGCCATTTTGTGTCCACCCATAGCGCGTATACCCTCCACGGGGCGCTCGTCGATGGCCTCTACCGCTTCGGAAAACAGTTTTGCTAGCGTACCGGTGGTGTGGACAAACAAAGCCAGTACACCGGCAAATGGCCCCAAGCCGACCGCGACGATGAATAACATCGCAAACACCATCTCATTGATAGCGCGGCACAAATCCATCAGCCTGCGTACCGGTTGGTAGACCCATGGTGGCGCGACGTTATGGGCACTGAGAAGCCCCAATGGGATGGCCGCCACGATCGCCAAAACCGTACCCCACAGCGCAATATGCAGGGTGACCACCATCTCATGCAGGTAAATACGCCAATCATGGAAGTTGGGTGGGAAAAACTCCCGGGCGTAGACCCGCATATTGTCTGCATCCCGGATCAGATCTAGCGGGCGCATTTCGGCGCCTTGCCAGGCCCAAGCCAAGGTGACAATTACGACAAGCCAGGCGATGCTGGCTGTCCAAGTGAAACGCCCCGCACTTGCTTGTGCAAGCAAGCCCTCCAGCCTCTCAGTGCTGGGGCTTGCAGATAGTTTGCCAGTGCGCATGGACGCTATCGACGTCAATCACTTAGCCAATGCGGCCAGTTTTTTGTCAATGTCTGCAAGCAAGCGTGTTTTTTCTTCGGCACTGTATTGCGCATCGTTTTCGATTTTGACGCGATCTTTGTACAACTCCAGCTGACGGATAGGGATCAACTGGTCATTTGTGGACTCTTTGAAGCCGCTGTAGTTATAGATTTTGCCCATCACTTCCTTATCCGCATCGGTCTTGCCGTAGCCGATCAGGAAGCTCTTGACCTTCGCCTTCACGGCTGGGTCTAGGTCTTTGCGCCACACGATAGGGTCGTTTGGGATCAGCGGGCTCTTCCAGATGATCTTCAGCTCTTTAGCCATTTCTGGCTTGGTTTGCTCCAGCTTGTCGGTCTCTTCCGTGTTGTTGGTAGCTACATCGACTTGCTTTGCCAGCACGGCCTGGATGTTGGCACCATGACTTGCATTGCGGATGGTTTTGAAGGCAGTACGCGGATCCACCTTGTTCATGGCAAAAACGTAGTAGCTGGGTACCAAAAAGCCTGAGGTTGAGCCCGGATCACCAATGCCAAAGTTAATCGACTTGCTGTTTTTCAGCACATCATTGAGGTTGTTGTAAGGGCTGTCTTTTTGCGTGATCAGCAAGGAGTAGTAACCCAAAGAGCCGTCCGAGCGCAGGATCTGTGCGAACACTTCACCGTTGGAGCGGTCCACGGCGTCGATAGCGGCCTTATTGCCATACCAGGCCACTTGCACTTTGTTAAAGCGCATGGCTTCGACCACACCGGCGTAGTCAGGCGCGTAAAAAGCCTTGATCGTCAGGCCGGTTCTTTTCTCCATATCGCGAAAAAGTGGTTCCCAGCGCTCGCGCTGCACACTGGCTGAATCCGTAGAAATAACGCCAAAGTTGATTTCCTGGGCGGCCGCCATCAAGCTGGCAGACAGCAGGGTCAAAGCAAAAAGACAACGCATTGGTTTCATAAAAAACTCCTAAGAATAGAAAAAAGTGGCTGGGAACTACAAGGGAAACGGTATATCTCGATGTGCCGAACTCAGCGGGACATGCACTTCTTCTATAAGCAATTCGTCGCTATGGCTGCCGTACAAATCGCGCAAATGTGTATCGGTCAAAGCTGCAGGCGGCCCGTCAAACACCACGGCGCCTGCGCGTAGCGCGACGATGCGCGAGCAATACTGACGCGCAATTGCCACGTTATGCAGGCTCACCACCAGCGTCATACCATTTTCCTGGTTGAGCTGCTTTAGCAATTGCATCACCCGACGTGCCGACTCTGGGTCTAGCGAAGCTACTGGCTCATCGGCTAGCAATATAAGAGCGCCTTGCAGCAGGGCGCGGGCCACGGCAGCGCGCTGTTGCTGCCCGCCCGAAAGGGTGGAGGCGCGCTGAAATGCATAGTCAGCTAAACCTACCGAATCCAACGCCTGTAAGGCCTGACGAACTTGCTCGGTCGTAAATGCGCCGCTCATTACCCGCCACAGCGGCATGTGAGGTAGCAGTCCCGTAAGGACGTTTCTCAGGAGACTCATCCGTCCAACCAAATTGAACTGCTGAAAAATAATGCCGGTTTGACGTCGCAAAGTCCGCACTTCAGGGCTCAGTACGCCGCCTGTTTGTAGCGACTGTCCGAATAACGCTACTTTGCTGTCTTTGCCATCTAGCAACTCAAGTCCGCAGATACTGCGCAAAAGAGTAGTCTTTCCGGAGCCAGATGCACCCAAAAGCGCGACACACTCGCCAGCTTGGATGTTCAAATTAATCCCTGCCAGGGCCCTCGTTCGGCCAAAGTTTTTCTCAGCACTGGCAATTGAAATGGATTCGGACGAGGTGGACAACATCCTTCGAAATGTCGTCCAATACTGTGAATCATTTATGACAACTTCATTGAAGTACAGTCCCTTAGCTTGACATGCATATCTCTTGCGGCGAGAAAAGTGCTCGGGCCATGACTAGGTCGGGTGGCAAATGAGACTTCCATTTGCCTATTCGCTTGCCAATCTCGCCCTTGCACCGCTTTTGCGTTAGCTTAGAGAATCAGTCCAAAAAGCTGTGGCAAAGCAGTTGATAATCCGGGAACCAGCGCGATCAGCAAACTGCCAGTAAATATCGCCAGCAGGGCTGGTGTCACGGAGCTGGCGACGGTGCTAATGGGTTTGCCAAACATCGCCGAAGCAAAGAAAATATTCATACCAGCTGGGGGACATAAAAAGCCCATCTCCATAGCCGCTAAAAACAAGATGCCAAAGTGCACAGGATCAATACCATAGCTTTGTGCCACGGGTAATAACAAGGGTACAAGCACCACAATCGCCGCGAATATTTCCATCAGCGCTCCCGCAAAAAGTAAAAACACCACTAAAGCGATTAAAAAAACTTCTTTACTTGGAATCAGGTTTTGGGTTGCAGTAATGGCCGCATCGGGAATTCCAGCGTCGATTAGAAAATTGGTCAGCGCGAGCGCCATGCCCAATATCAGCAGCACCCCGCCAATGATTTGGGCGGCATCTTTTAGGCAGCCGAATAATTTTTTAAAGGACAATTCCCCGTGCGCGAAGGCCTGGGTTATCACTGCATATGCTGCGGTGAGTGCAGCGCTTTCCATGGGTGTTGCCATGCCGCTGACCAACGAGCCGATGGCCACTACCGGCGCCAATATTTCCCATTTCGCGATCCAAACAGTTTTCCAGAGCTTGGCGGTGGATACCCGTTCAGCTAAGTAAGACGGCTGCATGGTCGATTTCAAAAAGCCACCAAAAATCAATAAGCTCAGTACCATGACTAGCGCAGGTACGGCGCCTGCTACAAACATGGTGGTAATGGGTATGCGCGCCACAATGGCGTACATGATGAGGGGCACCGAGGGTGCCAGTAATACGCCTAAGGCGCTTGCACTGGTTACAAGCCCTATGCCCTTTTTCTCTGGATAACCGGCATTGCTCAATAGCGGTAACATTAGGCCGCCAAGCGCCAAAATGGTAACGCCGCTGCCACCTGTAAATGCCGTGAAAAACGAACATAGCAATGCCACGGCGACTACCGAACCTTTAACGCCACCGCCAAAAAGGATGAGGAATAAGTCGCCCAGTCTTTGCGTGGCCCCGGTACGCGCAAATAGCAACCCCGCCAAGGTAAATAGGGGCAAGGCAGGTAATGAGGGGTTAACGGTTATTTGGTAGTGCGACAAGGCCACCGATGCTAAAGGCATGCCCTCGCTCCAGAACAGCACAAGTGCCAGACCTCCTAGTACGGCAAATATCGGCGCGCCGACAAGCAGAGCTAAGGCCAGGAGGGCTAAAGCTGGCCAAGGGGAAAACGAAGTCCCCTCCAAATGCGAAGCGATGGTAATGCCCAGGCATGGAATGGATGCAGCAATTGTCGCTTCTAGTCGAAAACCTTTGGTACACCTCGCACCCAATTTAAAGCCCAGCAACAAAAAGCACAAAGGCATGCAGACTTGCAGGATCCAAACGGGTAGGCCATAGGCTAGGGTATGCGCTGCATCACGCTCTGTGCTGACGAATTGCCAACTTGCGTAGGCCAGCATTCCGCACACCACAGCGGCCAAAAGCTGAGCCAGTCGCCACCAGGAGGGCGCCAAGCCATTGCCGCCATCATTGGAGCCAAAGGACGTAAGGTGACCATGCCTTTCAGCGGCAAGTGCGCCAAACATAGCAAGTACTAGACCTAGATGCTGGACAACGACCGGCGCATTGGCAATGCCGCTTCCCAGCAATGGTCGCATCACGATCTCTATGAGCGGGATGAGCATCATTAGCCCCAAAGCGAAAGCGGCGACTTGCTCGTCGATGCTACCAAGCCAGGTGCGCTGAACTGCGAGGCGTGCCATAGCTACTTTGCCTTGCCTGCGCGGAAGTCTTTCAGGTGGGCCTGTACCTCATCAAAGGTGTCGGCTGGCACCATGGTGCCACGAATCCGCGGGTAGAGTTTCTCCGCAAACTCCGTCCATTCCCGCAATTGATCTGCGTTCGGGCGGCCCACCACCAATCCACGCTTTTTCATAGCATCGACAGCTTCATCGACCTCTTGCCTAGCTTTTGCACGAATTTGAACACCAGCCTTTTCGCTGGCTGTACGCATGGCTGCTTGTGTGGCGGGGCTCATATCGTCCCATGTCTTTCTTGTCAGCACCAAGGCACCAACAATCGGCGCCCAGTTGATCTCAAGCATATGGGGTGCAGAGGTATAAATCTGTGTTGCTAAGGCGAAGTAGGGTGTCGAGGGCACTACGTTGATCATCCCAGTCTGGATGGCGGGAAGAATATCTGAAGTTTCCAAAGGAACCGGCGTGTAGCCCAAGCTTTTCATGATGGCCTGCTGGTCTGGCTCCGAGCCCCATGCAAAAAATTTCATTCTCTTGTAGTCATCAGGTCGAATCGCCGCATCTTTAGAGAAGAAGCGCACCCAGCCTGCATCACCCCAAGCCAATACGACAAAGCCCTTGTCGAAAAACTTCTTCTCCATCGATGGCCGTATTTTCTCCCGAACGTAATCCACTTCTTCCCACGATCGAAATAGCATGGGTATGGCTTGCAGCGCAATAATAGAGGGTTCAATTTCTTGAAGTCCGACAACAGAGAGCAATGCGCCTTGTAGCTGTCCAATACGCATGCGGCGCGCCATTTCAGCCTCGCCGCCCTGGCTGCCGTCTGGATAGACAACGTATTTAACGTTGTCTGCATGAGCGGCCCGCCAGGTTTCGCCGATATCCATGAGTTGTCGGTGGTACAAAGAGTTTTTTGGTACCAATGATCCGATGCGAAGCTGCTTTTCTGCTGCCATACAGTTAGGGAAGCTTAACAAGGCCACCGCCAAAAACATAAACGCTACCAATAGCTTGGCTGGCTTTATCAAGGAGTTCATAGAGGGAGGAGTTTCAAAAAAGATCTTCGGCGGTACGTAGCAACCATTGCGCCCGTTCGCGCATAAGTTGATTACTTAGATCGGGGTACATGTCACTGATCTCAATCGCTTTTTTGAGGAGCGCTTCATAGGCTTCTCGCTGCCCCTGTGGTACTGAAATGCTTTCTGCTTTAGCGATATATGGGCTTGCATTTTTTCCCTGGCTAATTGAGATAGATGCGTCAAAATATTGCGTCGCTTTAGCCAGTGAGCCCCCTGGCTGCGCCGACTCAAAGCTTCCCATCAAGCTGGAAAGTCCACCGTTGCCATAGTTGGGATTTACCTTCCAGGCTAAGGTTGCCAGCCGGTAGGCTAAAGGAAAGTCCGCAACGGCTTCAGGTGAGTCTTTGGCTAGGGATATATACCCCCCCCAAGAAGCAGCAGCCCAATATGCCAGGCCGACTTGGTCCTGTGAAATAAGCGGCCATTGTTTGACATCGGCGTGCTCAAGTTTCGTTCGAAAGCCTGGAACTGCAAGTTCCAAAGCGCGCATGGCGTGCCGATGGGCGCGCAGATAGAGTCGCTTTGCGCGCTCGTTGGTGCGATAAGCGGCCTGGGCATCGGTAGCTGCCAAGCGCTCTGCCTCAAAAGCAACATAAGCGTAAGCGTACTGACTTAAGCCAGCACCCACTGCCTCGGCCAGTTTCTGGTTTTCAGGTGCGTCCTTGAGAAGCGATTCAGAAAGCTTTAAATAGAACGCGCTGGCTTCGCGCGCCAGACCAGGATCCTCTTCCTGAACTTGCCCCTGTGCGGCCAATTCGTCGCCAAGACTACGTTTAATAAGGGCGGTAGGAGAGCAGCCGGTCAGTCCATTGGCCAGAATCACTATGAAAAAACATATAAATTGCTTTGTTGGCACACTGAAAAGTACACCTAAACCGACGATGGGAGGGTAATTCAATGGTTTTCTTCGAATTGTTTGTCCATAGTTGGAATCTAGGTGAATTGCATGAATATTATGTGACAGTATTTGACCGAAGCGCTGAAATAATTAACTAAACTTCAGCGGACAGCAGTGTTGGTCGTCACTGTGATGGCAACAAGCAAGTTTGAAAAGTATGGAGTCTCGCTATGAAAATTGAATACGACCAGCAAGCCGATGCCATGTATATCCGCTTGCGTGCAGGCACTGTGGCTGAGAGTGAAGAAATTCGACCTGGTGTTGTGTTTGACTTTGACCTCGAAGGCAAAGTGCTTGGCATTGAAATGCTTGTTGTGAGCGAACGCACAGATAACCCCCGCGAGTTAGCTATGGAGTGGGTGGGTGAGTGATTTAGCGCACGACAAGGTTATGGAGATGCGAGCGGAGTTGATAGACCACGTTCGCCTTATTGTCCAATCAGAAGGTTGGACTCAAGCTCAAGTTGCTGAACGCTTTGGGGTAGCTCAAAGCAGGGTGAGTGATCTTTTGAGCGGTAAGACTGAAAAGTTCAGCCTCGATATGCTCATTACATTGGCCTCACGTGTTGGGTGCAAAGTTGAGCTGACCGTGGACTGACATGATGACCTTTACGCACGATGCAAGCATACGATTTCAACAAGACGCGTTCGCATCCTAAACCAAAGTCTGATCAACTTATACCTCCGTAACTGTGTGGCTCGATACCACAAATTGAATCTGCGTTGGAAGTGCCGCGCGCCGCTGTTTACTATGGCCAGTGAGTATTCGCCTGAAATCCAAATACTCCGCCCAAGGTTTTATTGGGGCAATGCTTACCTGTCTTTTTACTTTATGAATAAATTCCGCTTATTTTTTCTCTTCATGTTGGCCTCTCCGGCGATCGCCTTCGCCGTTGACAACTCGGTTCAGCGTCTGGAGAGATATGAGCCTGCATTCAAGAGTTTCGCCGAGGCGGATCAAGCCAAGCCTGTGGTCAAGGGCGGCATTCTATTGGTGGGCAGTAGTATTTTTCGGCTCTGGGCTGATGTTGCCGAACAAATGGCGCCGCTGCCAGTTTTGAACCGCGCTCTTGGTGGTTCGCGTGTTGCTGATCAATTGACGCGCTTCGAACAACTCGTACCGACCTATGCGCCAAAAATCATTGTCTACTATTGCGGCAGCAATGACATCAAGGCCAATCAGGATTCACCCGAGGTGATCTTCACCCGCTTTCGCCAGTTTTCCGAGCAGGTGCAAAACCGGTTTCCGGGGACGCGCCTGATTTTTGTGTCGACAACCCGATCGCCGGATCGCGTCGAACTTTGGGACAAGGTGGATCATTACAATGCCTTGGTACGTGCCTATGTTTCCAGGACGCCGTATCACACTTTTATTGATATCAATCCTTCACTGGTTGACGTCAATGGCCATCCCAAGCTGGAACTGTACCGTGCAGACAAATTGCATTTTCATCCGCAAGCTTACGTGGAATTTACGGCAATCATCAAGCCGGTGTTGACGCGGGTTTGGGCGGAGGTTAATGCTCCGGTGGCGAAGGCACCGTGAATGTTGAGGTACCGCGTCACGATGCTGCCCAGTTAGTATTGATCACATAAAGAAATAAAAATATATAACGATCTGTATTCGGCGCAGACCATCTGCGCGGCCGATCTGATGCCCAGAGCCATCGTAAATTCGCTCCCCATCTATCCGACCCATTTGCGATCCCGAGGCGCTGTAAAGACGTTCACCGTCGATGCGGCCGATTTGGCTGCCCGATGCGTTGTAGATGCGCTCACCTTCAATGCGGCCTAGTTGCCTCCCGGAGCCGTCATAAATTCGATCGCCATCTACACGCCCAATCTGATGACCCGATCCGTCGTAGTAGCGCTCGCCATCCACGCGGCCGATCTGGTGACCACTGCCGTCATACATGCGCTGGGCTAAGGCGGTGTTCAAAAATACCAGCATCATTACGAATGCTAAAACTAGCTTTTTCATTGGCTATCTCGGATTAGTGTGCCTGTAAACATTGGGCTGGTTCTGGATAAATTTCTTGGCCCGCAAAAATTCCCCTTATGCATATGATGACCTCGACTAATAAGAGGACACGCGGCGCAGTCTATTGGAGTTGTCGAAAAATTCTAGCTAGCAGTAAATCGATTACCCGCTAGGGTTTACCTATCGAGGTGATCACGCCTGATCCTTGCTTGAAAAAAGGTCATTGGGTGGAATTAACGTGAGCAGTATATTTATATCCACTTGAACCAGGCTAAAACGGGATTTTTGCATTGTTTTGGGTATTGGGCGGATTCAAGCACGAAGTGCAACACGGGATAACGATTGATGAAACACCTCTGCAGGCGTTCTGAATCCCAATCGTTTGCGGGGGCGGTTATTTAATCTGTTTTCGATCATCTTAAGTTCCT
>Ga0114968_10000188_pt1 | contig 45925 bp, 38 predicted proteins | sample M_130807_EF_Meta_FD_87020 | JGI IMG/M metagenome (GOLD analysis project Ga0114968, IMG submission 87020) | Freshwater microbial communities from Lake Montjoie, Canada to study carbon cycling - M_130807_EF_MetaG | ecosystem: Environmental > Aquatic > Freshwater > Lake | place: Lake Montjoie... | reverse complement strand
ATTATTTCTCTTCAAGATTCCACAGTTTTGCTAGTAAATAATGCATGGGATGGTACAAGTACTATTCTGGAAAGCATTGCTGCGTATGTATTTTTAGGAGAACGATTGGAATCTTGGACGCAATATCTAGGAATCGTCTTTATTATAGCAGGTCTATTTTTATTGAAAATACCTTGGTCAAAGGCGCATCCATTCCATATACCCTCCTTATTTACGCGAGTGTAAATATAACTTATTTTGAAAAATTATAGTATTAATTGTTATCCGTGTTTTTGAAGCCAAATGGCTACAAAAACATTAAAAAGTCCAAGTTCTTTTGGTAGATAATATATATTATCTACCGATAGAGATTAATGTCTTCGGTAGATAAATGTATTTACAAAACAGATGGAGAAATATACATTTTTGTAGACAAATTGCTACAAAAACACGGATAACCCTTAAAATTCAGGAGCATGTTTTTTAAACAAACATCCCTGTTTCGATAAATTCGGTATTTGTATCAAAATATTCGGATCTTGTATCAAACAGTTTGTTAGCCATACTTTTACGATACAAAAGTTCTTCTTGGGGGAAATTGTAATGCCGTTAAAAAACGGTGATTGTTTTGCATCATTTGACAAAGTCTCTCCGCACAATGCATAAAAAAGAGTTTTCCATACAGCATGGACTTGTTTATTTGCAACCTTGAATGAAAAACATCCTCCATTACGGTTTTCAGGATCCTCCCACATAGGAGTAATACCAGAACGCATAACAAACAACATGCAATGTTTCACTATATTTTCGGGAATGCTCTCATTGATAGCAATCAATTTCTCTAATGTATCAATATCTTCCATAATGGGTTTATAACTAGATAAATCCCAGTTCTTATCGTTTGGTAAATGGTAATACAAATTCCATTTACCATGCAAATCATGTTTTTGGGTTGGAATACTCAATGTATCCATTGTTTATATCCCGTAGTATATACTATAAACAACACTTTATATACTTGTTTCATATCATTTGTGTTTGTGTTTTCCAAGATTGGAATAATAATATTATGTTATATCGCTAAAAACCTATATAGAATCTTATATTCAATATATAAAAATAGAATAGGATTCATGTTTATTGCGTCTTTTACTAAAAATTCTTTGTTGGGTGGTCTCGGCGATCGTATTCTTGGACTTATTTCCGTTAAACTTCTTAGCAAGTTATTAAACAAACCATTCTATATTTTGTGGAATAAAGAAGATATTCGAAAGTATATTGATTATAGTACATACGACTTTGAAAGGTTGTCAAACGTGTCGGGAAAGGCCAAAGTGTATAGATATATTGATAAACAGGTTGCATTAAAAGACTATTTAATGCAAAGCAATGTATTTTTCAATGATGCCGATATTCATATGTTTTATTTGAACACCGAGGTCGCACAATATCTTTACAAAAATACACTATTCAAAGATCGCGACTATCTCGAAGATATATTTCAAGAATATCAACAACTCTATAGGGATACTCTGAAACCTACCGAGTTTATACAGAAAAAAATAGAAGGATATGTCTCTGGTAAAACAAACATTGTTGGTATACAAATGAGATGTGGTGATTCGCACATGTTGACAAACCGCGGAGAGACATATAATAATCCAGAACTGGTCAATAATCTAAAAAACGTTTTACAAAATATTAAATCCGCATGTGATACTAAATACCAAGACGGCGATTATCACATCTTTATTACGAGTGATTACGATAAAGTATTTGATACTGCAACCCACGTTTGGTCTAAGGAAAAAATCATTTATAATAATGATGTCATCCAACACATTGATCGTCGACCCGTCAACGAAGACACTTCTAAAATTTGGGTAGATAGTATTTTATTATCCCAATACACATCGGATTTATATATATCAGAAGAATCCAACTTTGGTAGAATCGCCGCATTAAGTACTCCTCATTCGAATGTGTATAATTTGAAATGTGAACCTCTTGTAAAAGCGAAATTACTAAGCAAACACGAAGTACTATTCGCGTAAAGTGTTATTATACGTAAAATATCTATAGTATATCGTTCACAATACAGGTTTCTTCAGAAATCGATACATATTGCTTGTAATTGACCGTATACTGTTTTATATTAGAATCCATTAATAATACCTTGTACTCGTCGTTGAATACATAAGACTTTGGTTGATATTCCAAGCATCGTCTAACAAATGCAGGAGACAATAGTTGGTTTCCCACTAACATCATATGCCTGGGTATATCGAGTGTAATTGTATCTTTCATATCAGGGTGAGAATATTCTACACTCAAGAAGCTACATTTTGATTCTTTACAATCTACAATGGAGAGGTTAGGTGAATCCGAGGTTTTCAATATTCTAACAATATATTTGTCTTTTGATTTCAAGATAATTATATTGTCTTCATCGTTTCGAGGTGTCGCCTGATCCGTTTTTCTCATATAATCATCCATACGCATTTGGACATGTTCATCCAAGTTGGATACAATATGCATCGGTCCATCAGTCAATATTTCATATGATTCGATAAACTTGTTCGAAGGAAGAAACGGTTCTAATAAAATAGATGGTTCAATTACCCGTGTCCCCATAAAAGAACCTCCAGGAAATTCAAATAGATAAGGATGTCTTCCATCATCTTCAAATCTAGGTAAACGAATCATACTGCATTCTGCTAGCCAATAATCACATTTGGGTTCAAACTTTTGTCGGCTTGTAATAACACGTAGGTTTTCATAAAGCCAAGAAATCCAATCATAAGGTACTCTGACCAATTCATTCTCTTCATAAATACGTTTTGCAACTTGCCATCCCATAACGCAACATGCACTGTAAAACCAGAGTGCACTCAATACAATTTGTTGAACGCGTGGCGTCTTCATAAGATCCTGGGTTTTATTACAAATAAAGTTCCAACCGTTCATTGCAGTACTAATAGAAACATTGAACAATATATTGGAATCGTTTAGAATCTTGTTTGCCCATTCTGATGTCATTTTTCAAATAAATCGATTCTAATACGATAACTAGAGTAAGAGTAATATACTAAACTAATATAGTAATATAAACTCAATTTTCTATATTGTTATACAAATCGATCTAAACGAACTAATAAAATCTATCAAATCTAACTATAAAGTAGAATGATGCACGAACGAGGACTTTTTTTATTTCATCGCGATCTCAGAATCCAAGATAACACCGGTTTGCTACAGGCTTCGCGAGAATGTGAAAAAGTATATACTGCCTTTATTTTCACACCAGAACAGGTGGGCAAGTTGAATCCATACAAATCGGTAAATTCAGTTCACTATATGATTGAATCCCTGTCCAGTTTAGCAAAAGATATTCGTGAAGCTGGTGGATCATTGATCACATTGTATGGGAAAAACGTTTCGATGATTCGATATTTGATAGATACACTTCGAATCAATTGTCTGTATTTCAACGCGGACTGTACGCCCTACGCAATAAAACGCGATGATGAGTTGGCCGAATTATGTGATAGAATGGGTATTCAGTGTCGTATTCATATGGACTATTATTTGCAGGTTCCCGGATCTGTCGTAAATGGGTCGGGAAAGATGTATCAAAAGTTTACTCCCTTTTATGAAGCCATGATGAAGAAACAAGTATTCCGCGTAGATAGATATCATCCTAAAAACTTGGCATCAAATAATCAACTTTTGCAACATCGTATTACGATTGCCGATGCCTTGGACGTTTTTATAGGAAATAGACAAAATCCGGATAGGTTGCTGCGAGGTGGGCGCGACGAAGCAGTTGACCTGGTTAGACGCGCGGTCCGTTATCAACGACATTACGAGGATACACGTGATATGCTTTCTATTTCAACATCACATTTATCCGCGGCTTTAAAATTTGGCACAGTCTCTGTGCGCGAGGTATATCATAGTCCATTGAAACACGTATCGGAATTTATTCGTCAACTCATTTGGCGCGATTTTTTCGCGCATATTTTGTACTCATATCCGGAGTCATTAGGCAAACTATATTTTCCAAATTTTAGACGTATACCTTGGTCCAATAACCAGGCATGGTTAGAGGCTTGGAAACAGGGTGAAACTGGGTTTCCCGTGGTGGATGCAGGGATGCGCGAATTAGTCAAGACCGGATATATACATAATCGTTGTCGTATGATTGTAGCCGAATTCTTGGTCAAAACTATGCGTCTTAATTGGCGTGAGGGTGAGCGATTCTTTGCGCAACACTTGATTGATTACGATGTAGCCTCCAATTCTGGGAATTGGCAAAGTATCGTGGGTGGAGGTGTTTATTCGATGCCTTGGTTTCGCATTATGAATCCTTGGATCCAATCCGCCAAATATGATCCCGATGCACATTACATTAAAAAGTGGGTTCCTGAGTTATCCAGTGTTTTACCAAGGGATATTCATCGATGGAACCAAGCATGTACCGATGAAAAATACAGGGAAATCCAATATCCTAGACCTATCGTAAACCATGAAGAACGAAAGATACAAACACTTGCCATTTACAAAAAATATGTATAGAACCAAATACACATATTATCCTTTATCCTTATTTGGTGCTTCTCATGACGATACGCTCAGTCGCTTTGTCAACTTCTACCTGTTGAATCACCTGTCTCATAATACGTTTCTCGTCCCCTTCAATATCATTTCCGATTGCCTTTCTCATAATGTCTAAGCTTTCATCCTTTAGTTCGCGTGTTGTACGTACGGGATTTTGTTCGTGCCACACATTAGATTGTATTAATACTTTGTGCGACACTATATTTGCTAGTTTTTTGATACGAGGTAGCTCGGCTTGTTCCTTTTCCCATTCGTCATTTTCGCGAATGTATACTGTTTCGCGTTTGACGTCCATGCAATGTATAGGACGGCGATATACACCTAATCTTTCTAACATGTCGCTGATGATTTTTGTATTTCCATCGACATGTCCATGTTTTACAACCGTTTTGAGATCATTTTGGTCCAAGACGATCGAATTTATAAAATCTGTGAAGTTCACAGCATCCTTACATTTCTCATTCAAGAAAAAGGATACATTGAAATGGTTATTTTGCGTATTATTATGATTCACTGTACGCGCAACAGTATCATTCGTATCTTTTACTATTTTGACTAATTCTTGGTTTGTTTTGATAATCTCACTGATACCCAATTGTTTATGAACTTCTGCAACGATCTTGGCGATCAATGAAGGAGGTATTGTAGAGTCAGATAATAAATCTTCAGACAAATGTCTATCTTCTTCTACATCTACATCTTTTTCATGACGAACAATTATGCTGGAAGTATCACGTTCTTGGACACCGTCTTCAACAATTGCTGACGTACACTTCTGTTTATGTTTCCATAATCCTGTACGTGTTTGGTATAGTCTTTTACATTTTTCGCAACGATGCTCGATTGCAAATGTGGCGCTTTCTTGAGTTCCATTTGCCGCGCGTTCTGTTTCCATTGTATGTTTACGTGTGGCCAAATGTCTTTCCCAATCAGAGTTTTTGCTGCATCTGAAGCTGCAACACTCACAGAAAAGATTTCCTGCGCGTTTTGGTGTTTTTTTTGATTCCATCTTCCTTTATATATGGAAACAAAAAAACGCCTAAAGCATAGCGCAGGTATAAGAATACGCTTTTCCATGCCACATTCGCCTCCTGTCGTTAATTACAAAATGCCTAAATATAATAAGAGAAAATAATTCGGTGAATTCGCGAATTTGTATTTTTCGGTTTTTTGCTTTATTTTTTCTGTTGCATCTCATATTATGGTTTCATTATAAAACAGGCGTAAAATTTTGTTTCCATTTTGACCAATTTGTTTCCATTGTATTTATGGTAATACTTATAAGGATAAAAAAATATGATATGTATGCATACACGGAGTAATAAAACATAGTATAAAAAACTAGGGTGTAAAATGCGTTTTCCGCGTTTCCAAATTTGTCCGTTCGATGGAAATCCGGAAAACGCCGTCCGAAAAAACAAAAAAAAATATGCAGTCATTTTTCGGATTAAAATATTTGTATTTACATCATAATGCTAAGAATCAAAAATAAAATAGGTACTTTTGGAAATCTTTTGCCACCTAGAGAATTTTGGACATTTTAAAATGTCCAGAAAAAAAAAGTTAGGGGGTTTCTCTACAAAAAAATAATACAAGGTCCGGACTCATCTTTCTGTAATTACGCGCAATTCGGGAAAGATAGGACCTAATGCGTTTAATTTAGGCAAAATCGATCTTTCCGAAATTACGCGCAATTCTGAAAAGATCCATCCAAATAAATAGATTGTAATTTATGTATAATAAATATCGTGATTTTCATGATATTTATTTCTGTTATACACCGATGACGAATTGGATAACCCTTAACGAATCCGTCGGGTTTTCCTGATAGGACGTCTATGAATACGGTGCATAGTACGTTTTACGGAATTCTGCAAATTCTCAGCCCTTTCTTCTATTTTACCATCATTCTTGGATTTTGAAAAGGTGATTTTATCTATTAACCGTTCAACCGTTTTTATTTTTTTGGGAACACCATGATAATAGAAATGATTTTCAAAGTGAACACCAAATTTATTTAATAAACCATGATTTAACATTATAGACTCATATTCTTTCAAACAATCTTGGATTTTAATGCGTTTTACTGCATCGCCAGAAATCATTCTTAAAAATAGACTACGCATGTCGTAATATAAACTCGATTGCAATAAGTGTCTACTACATTTCAACATGTAAAGATAAGTAAAACCAATGCCATATATATCAAAAGTATTCAATGTATCCATGTAATTCCACGATTCAAACGAGCTTGGAAATGAACGCAACATTTGAATGTGTTCTTCCAAGATAGCACGTTTACTTTCATTGTCTTCTTCGGAATTTGTGAATAAATATTTGAAAAAATCGTTTATTTTCTTACCACACAACGTATTGTTTTTTTCAATATCATAAATAAATTGTCTATAGTATTCTTCCTTTTGTTCCTCATTTTTTGCAACAAAAAACTCAAAATGGAATTTCGACAAAAAAAGGGTTTCAAATGGGTGTGAAAAATGACACTTTATATTTTTATACTGATCACGAGCGATATCACTTTTTGTAGAATCCATAGTTTGCATAAGTCCAAAGTCGATGAAATTCAAACGTTTTTTCTTTTCATCGTAAACAATATTGTGTGGTTTGAAGTCGCTATGTATGAGTCCATTATCCAATAACATCTTTACACCTCGTAATAGCCTGTGTGATTCTAACCAAAATCTTTCTATTTTGGTTTTATTTATAGACGTGTTTTTCCAAGATGCTACACTTTTACCGTAATCACGCAAGTTTATGCCTCCATATTCCATAATAAGAAGGGAATAATCTTCTATATTTTTCAAGATAGAGGGAGCTTCTTCACATTGATTAATCGCCATAATATTCTTTCGTGTATTACCTACTTTACATTGAATGGGGTCGCCTAAATAGTATTTTTTTGATGGATCGGCCTTGTGTATATTTTTATACTCAGAAGACTCTATATCAGCGTATTTGGTTTTTAGAATCTTTGACAAAGTCATTGCTTTGGATGTTTTATAATGGTCATTGTTTGAACAAGTCAAGTTTGGATAATGTATACAGCCATAACCCCCCTCTCCTATTTTGTTTGGTACATTTGACTGCATTCAATTCAATTTAGTTCAATTATCTAATATTATTTTCACGCTATAATAGTATTAGATTTTTATAGTAAATAAATTAGATGTCTAGAGATACAATATTTTTATCGGATTTTTGTTTTCTGCGGTTTGATTTTTTGGGCATTGTATTGTTGAGTGAGTCGCTCAATGACGTTATGCTAACCATTGAGTCGTTTTCTGTGTCTCCCGCCGATGTTTGATGAATGTTAACTTCACGAGACTTTAAACCAGACAAAAGACTATTTATATCTTGAGGACCGCGCATTTCTGGACGAGGTCCTTGAACGGTCTTTGAATAATCGGGAGGAGGGGGTTGTCTAACACTGCGTTCTTGTGAACGAACTTGTTCAAAAGGTTGATTCATATCAACACCGGGTTCTTTGAACATGGCACCTCTAGCCATAGAAATGTCAGGTCTTGAACCTGGATTTTGTGTGAAGCTCATCCCTGGTCTCTGAGTTGGAGGATGGTTTTTTGTCTCCATAGCGGGAGGTGGAGGACCGAATGAAGTGTTTGCCTGTTCTTCGGGATGCAATACACTATTCACAAATCCAAATCCAGGACTCTGTTGATTCATGCTTTGTACTGTCGCGTTAGAGAACATTTTCATCAACTCAGGGCTTTGACGGATGACATCGTTGAACCCGGGTGTTGCAGTAGAAAGAGCCTTGTTAGTTATATTGATAACCGCCGCGCTGAACCCCAAACGTAGAAGGAGCGATATTTCGGGAGACAATTTACCACCCTTGTATTTTTCATGTAATTCGGAAAAAATCTCTTCATAACTATCAATATCTTCACTGATTTGCTCACCCCATCCATCGAGGTTAAGACCAAATGGATCAAATACCGCATTACCGTATTCTATCGAATTCACAAAGGTCATGAACCACCAACCCTGTAATTTTATCGAATCTTTCTTTCGCTTTTCATCCATAATAGTCTCATATTCGTCTTCGACTTCTTCATATGGGGAATCCATATTCAAGTGTGTATTCGTTTTGGTTTGACCTTTCTCGTACCATTCTTCCATTTTCTTCAACATAGCACGCTTTTTACGTCGTTTCTCACGATCCGTCATTCTTGGAGCTGAAGAATTGGTTCCGGGAATGTCATTGATTTTCCCAAACCCGTCCCAAGTTTTAGAAGATCCGGCACTTTCAGCAGTTGCATGTCCAAGTTTGGAATCGTTTTCTTTATCTAGATCAATGTTAATTGAATGAGTTGTAGATGAATTATTGTTGCTTCCCCCAAAATTAAAAAGGTTCGCCGCAAAGCCTCCTAATGTTCGCGTTTCTCCTGAAGAGGATTTTGGTTTTTCACCAGACAACTCGTTTAGTTCATTCGCCAATTTATCTAGATCTCCTAAATCTACACTGGTACTTCCAGAACCAGTCTTAGCTTTATCATTCATTAAAAGTTCAATGCCTGGTCCGAAATTAACCGATGGCTTGCTTGATGAAGAAGAATCTTCATGCAATGAAAAAGAAACTGGTTCTAAATCAGATAATCCAATATCGATAACTTCCATTATTTCCCTAAATCAACTTATGTTATCTACACAAGATTTATTTTTAAGTTCTCCGCACAGATAATATATTTTGCATGTTTCAAATACCAAATACCTTGTAAAAAACAATCGGCTAAATCGTCTTTTTTATTCGTGTTTTCTAATGTCCAAGAACCTAAGAATGGATTTGCATGTAGTACTTGTCGGCAAAATAAAACGGCATCGGTTTTATGTTGTTGGTAGATTTGTCGAATCGTCTTTGTATCATCAACTACTACACTATTCTCCAATACACATATATCTCCTACAGGTCTACCGGTTGCTGGTATAAAGTCCTTGAGTTTATTGGACGATGATATAAATTCGATTTCCGGACTAGGATCTTGCATAATGAAGTATTGCGCTAACATGCCTTGAATCGTTTTCATCCTACCAGCCAGAGGAGAAATCTGATTCTCCATAATAATATGTGTTGCATCATGTATATGTACAATTGATTGTAGATGATTTTTCATATTACGTCCAAGAGTGATTAAATCGGTTTCTGACGCCGTCTTGGATTTTTTAACAGAAATTGTTTCAAAAATGCGCGTCGAAAACCATTGAATAACATGATTCAATAATAAAGGTTTTGTATATGGATCATGTAATATTGGTATTGACCATGTTTTGCATAATTCAATTAGATCAGCCTTGGACAACCTTTTAAGGGACGTTTGTGAAATAGATGGTTCGGGTAATATATATGCATATTGACGATTATTTGATGATTCCAATGCGTATTCTTTTGCGTGTTTTTTACAATAGTAATTACCCGATTTTATAAATTGTGATTTATGCCCACAGATTTTATTCGTATTTTTCTTCGATCTCAATATACAACCACACAGAGTTGTTTCTACATTATTTGTTAGACAACTACTGGAATTCATCAGATTGATTACATTCCAATCTTGGACAGAGATTGTGTGATTAGATGGGTCAACTACAAAAATACAATAGGCCATATTTTTAATACCAATATCAAAGCTAATGAGTTTCATTGTAATTATAATGTAAAATAACAAGTTTTATGTTTATTTGGTATTTTACTTTATAGACATATTCGCAATGTCATATTATGGTTGGCTTCGAAATATTTGTTCCTGGGTTAAAGGGACTGCTACTTTACGTGAGTTTAATTGTTCACGTGATAAGTACATGTCTTTGAGATCACTGTTTACATATCCCTGGGGTGTAGAACTGTCTAAATATGATTTGTAATGGAAAGGAACGTTTGTTCCATTCGACGATAGTCCTTGTGGTAAAAATCTTTCAAAATAACCTACATCATTTGATGCGGCAAGGAAATTTTGTTTCATGATTGATTGTGAGTTCTCGGTCAAGTATTTACGATACTCCCAGTTTGATCGAATACCTTGTTGTTTAATAAGAGATGAATTTAACACTGCTTCAGGTTGAAAAGACGCAACTAATGATCTACCGTCAGACATCAGGGGAGGAAACCCGGGATATACGTTGTTTGCTGCATAACCTAATTTTGATCTAGGCAATGTTTCATGAATAACGGGAAATGCACAAGATGTAGATTCTGGTTGAGGATAAGAAAACATTATGCAGTATATTACAGAATATCTGTTTAATAGTTATATTAAAGTTAGATTTTATTTTTGCATTATTCGCAAGATAGAGCAAAAATTATGAAATGAAACGATGAAACAATATATAGTATGATTATCAGAAATAAATTATGCAGAAACAAGTAGCTCAATCAATTTGGTTTTCTTCAATTTGGATACATCTTTTGCTAATCCTTTAGATAATACAATATCCTTTAGTTCCTGTAAAGACATTTTTTGATAATGGTCTTTAGATAGAGTTGTCTTAGTGATGGTTATTTCTTCTACTGCTTCTACTGCTTCTACTGCTTCTACTGCTTTTACTGCTTCTTGTACTTCTGAAATCTCTACATCTAAAACCTCTTCTTCCAATACTTGTATCTCAGACACGGGTTCTTCTGACAATTGTACCTCTGAAACTTCTACATCTTCTATTTTTGAAAGAGTTTCAATAGAAGATTCTGTTATGATTATCTCATCTACGTTTGATAGTGATGCAATATCAACATCATTACTTGATGATATATTGTGTAAAATAGGTTCCAATTCATCGTCTGATACTGTTATCTTGTTTTCATCAATAACTGAATCTTGTAAAGCAACTTGGTCGTCCTGATTCGAATCTTCATCTGATGAAGCATCGGAATCATCTTCAGAATCTTCGGAATCCTCATCTGATGAAACATCGGAATCATCTTCATCTTCAGAAGAATTTTCAGAACCAATGACCTCTTCCGGTTCAACTTCTTGTAAATAATTTATTTGACTAAATTCATTTGGAGTCAAATCTACATTGTGAACGGCATGTACTACCTCATTTCGAATATTATTGGTATTACTCGGTGGTATCATCATTTGAGACATAACTAATGATTTAATAACTCCCATCTCTTTTACCATATTATTAATAATATCGAACATGGTGTCCCCCTTCTGTTCAACGAATGAAAGACGCTGTTTGAAGTGATATACAAGTAATAATATGAGCACAAAAGTTATTCCTAAACTAATAAAAAAGAATGTTTCCATATAACCAAAAACACTCATTATTATATCTATACTTTTATAGTATCGCAATACATTATATTGTTTTTATAAACGAATCATTTTTTGAAAATATAAAGTTCACTTACACTTACACCTTTGAACAAATATAGTCTAAAACAGTAAAACAATAAAACAATAAACCCAAGAAAACATGAAAAAAATATAACAATACTTTATAAAAGGTATCTATATAGAAAATAACGATATGAGTCAAAAGCAGAGATTTAATAAAAAGAGTAGGATTGGAGGATTAAGTAATAATCCAGAAGAAAATGTAAACCAATATACTACGAATACTAGTGGAGATATATTACCACAAACACCTTCTATTTCTTCAACATTGGAAACATCTCAAACAAATGATATGCAAACAAATATTATGAATATAAATAACGACGAACAAAATCGAAATTTTAACGAAATGTTTTCTTGGTTGACAACCAGCAAGAATTTTCTTATAATTGTCCTTTTTATTTTACTCATTTTATCCTTTTTAGGAGTAAATATTTTATTGATTTTGGGAGGTGTGGTTCAATGGATTGTCAGGATCATTGGCCCTTTTATTTCAACTGTATTGAGCTATATTGGTTATACAACAGGAACCATTATAAACAAAACATCGGATGTAGTTGCCGATACAGCTAAAACGGGTATTGACATAGCCGATGGTACAATGCATTCTGTGGGAAATTTATTAAAAGATGATAGCAATGCAGATGTTAATGTGGCTTCCCGTATTAAAATAGACGAAATATCTTATGATTTACTTCCTTCACCAACCACTCTAGCATCATCGATACCGCAAACACTTCCCGCGCCTCCATTAATGACTGCATCTATTTTTCAAAACCCTACTCTAGATTCCATTTTAAATAATGGTTCTAAATCCACACCCCCCAACCCTTTACCAAATATGACAATATCACCCGTCCAACGAGCAAATCATAAAGGGTCGTGGTGTTTAACCGGTGAATACAATGGAATACGAGGGTGTGTTGAAATGGATTCGAATGATGTTTGCATGTCTGGACAAATTTATCCATCACAAGCACAATGTTTGAATATACAACCTGTAAAACAGGAAGGTCTTGCAAATCGAGGCGATATAAATATAAATATGAATAAAATTGCAGAGGATGGTGCGCCGATAGTACACGGTAAAGGACCTGCAAATTATTTATCTATAAAGCAGTTCTAAGTAAAACGATATCCCAATAAAAAAATATTATAATATTATAATAACACTTATAAATTGAATTATTATTATGACAACACCAATATACGACGTTATCATAATAGGAGGAGGTATGGCTGGATTATATGCAGCTTATAGTCTACAAAAAAAATATACATCAACTAACATTATAAACCATACAAGGTGTAGTATTTGTTCAATGGAAAATACCGCGAAATGTGCGAACTCAAATGTTCATCGCTGTAAAAAAATATCTATTTTATTATTGGAAAAAGAATCGCAATTAGGAGGACGTGCTGGAACAGAAATGTTTCACGGCGTACCCATTTCAATTGGTGCTGGTATAGGTAGAAAACACAAAGATCACCTATTAATAAAGCTCTTACATGAATTGAATGTACAAAATCATGAGTTTGAAACGTCTACAGAATATTCACCCGCACTTCAAAAATCAAAAACTTTGATGAAAAAACAATTCTCTCATCTTAGGTCGGTTTTCAAAGATCCTATAATACAGAAACAGTTCAAAAATAGGTCTTTCAGTGAGTTTGCAAAACACATTCTTGGACAAGAAGAATATTCATTATTTTCTCAATGCGCGGGTTATACCGATTATGAAAATGCGGATATTCATGATGTTTTATACGATTATGGATTTGACGACAATACATCTTCTTGGACAGGGGTCTCATTACATTGGTCCGATATGATAAAATCTCTAGTAAAATCCATCGGAAAAAGTAATATAAAAACCGATCATTTGGTTTCTAAAATAAAAATAATGAAAGAAAATGGACAAAACCCGGATCCGGTTCATAAGTTTGAAATTTTAGCAAATCAGCAGGTCTACAAATGTAATACTGTTATAATGGCAACAACTGTAGACGCTGTAAAACGTTTACTTCCTACGCCTATAAATACCGATATTTATGACCAAATACATGGACAGCCCTTTTTACGTATGTATGGAAAATTCACAAAATCATCTTCGCAGATTCTGTCACAATACCTTAAAACACAAACAGTTGTCCAAGGACCTATTCACAAAATAATTCCAATTAATCAAGAAAAAGGAATACATATGTTTGTATATACAGATAACGATGGTGCTAAAATGCTGAAACGGTACACTAAAAATACCGAAAAAAATAGACAAATTTTATCTAAATACTTGGAGCGTGCTTTAGGTATTCCTGAAAATACATTGATAATGACTGATATGCGTGATTTTTATTGGAATATAGGAACCCATTATTATGAACCTATGCATAATCCGGGTCATGATGATGTACGTAGCAGTAATCGATCCGCCTTCATTGATAAAGCACAGCATCCATTTCCAAATATATTTATTGTAGGAGAAATGGTTAGTAAAAATCAAGGTTGGGTTGAAGGAGCATTGGAAAGTGTGGAAAAGATAATATAATGTTTTTCGACAATAAGGTAATAAACGATTTATTATATCTTTTGAGTATATAATAAAACAATAAACCAAATATGCAAAATAATGTAGAAAAATATTGCACATGTTTTGGATTTACGTTTTTTAAAAATAATAGCAATAACGCAACAAAAGTTGAAACGAATGATGATTTGGATCAAAGTATTCATTCTATAGAAACAAGAATTGTTCAAGCTTCCGAAACAATTGAAGAACAGCTACAGCATTTGAAGGAACCTGAGGAAACTGCTGAATCCAGAGATGTAGAATTCACAGAACGTATCGAAACAGAATCAAATCCTATTCAATTTGATTGGGAGAAAGAATATTTCAATGGATTTGATTGGTTAAACCAGGAAACAGAAAAATATATTATTACCGAAAATTTGGCAAATTATATTAATCACTTACATGTAGAAGCTGATATTCATTCCGAACCATTATGTTTATATTTCATTTCTTTGGAGAATAATAAAATGTTTTTGTACGATTGTGAAGAAAAATCTGACGATGAAGTTATGGCGGAATGTCAGGAGATGTACGAGTATGTGCAAATCAACAAGCCCATTAAAATAGTGTTTTTTTTACCTAATATTCAAAAAAAAGAGATCGACGATAATGTAAAATTATTTATGCATGAGTTTGGAATAGAAAATACACGCGGAGGTTCATATTCAAGTGTAGATCTACCCGATGAGACAAAGAGAGAATTATACACAGAATTTTCCACATATACTAGTAAGCATAATAAGTAATTTATAGACCACTAATGTCTATCGGTAGATAAATTTATTTATCTATCAAAGACATAGAGAAATTCACCTTTTTGTAGCCATTTGGCTACAAAAACACGGATAGCCCTTAAATCAACGCGATAAGTGAATGTGATAGGATACAGAAAGAGCATTCATGTAATGAGTGTGTGGTGTGGTGATTGAGTGGTGATGGTGTGGTTGGTCGTATAAATCTATATCGCGGATACCGTAAAAGGTGAAAATGGCAAAAAGTTTGGAGATGACAATATTTCGCAATTATTAGAATATATATAATAAGGATCTGTAGTATCGGTTAAATTAGCAGTAGTGTATAATTGAAGTGAACTAATATCATTGTCAGGTAGTGATACAGTATAACCATTTTGATCAAAAAGAGTGTATTGAATAGAACACTGCACACTAAAATTATATATATATCCAGGTTGTGTATTTAAAGGAATTCCAGATACAAGTAGATTGCCGATATATTGTGAAGCGGTAAATTGTCCAATATTAGAATATTCTATATTTACGATCATATTCGTATTTTCAAGGGTGGATAAATCGGTAGTTTGATATAATGCCATGGATGAATCAAAATAATAAACCGAGCAATAAATATTCGTAAATCGCACCTGTATAGTATTCACTACTGAGCTAGTATTATTAATGATTCCAGTTATTCGTATAGCTAATGGAACTTGTAGTACAAAATTAGATACATAATCATTTGGGTTTAAAATTGAAACACTACCAACTATAAAGGGTATATTGCTCGATGATTGGATATCAACCCCAGCCGAATTCACAACGAAGGGTGTTGATGTAGTATCTAATAGGGGTGCTAAAGGAAATTGTTTATCCGCAGTATTTGTAAAATTATAAAGCGGGACCGAATCATCTTCATATAAATAAATAATAGGACCGGGAACATTACATGAAGATGTGGGTGTAGGTATTTTAATCTTTGGACATGCAACCAATTTTTGTACTCGTGAGGGATTTTTGGTTAAACTAGCCCATTTTTGTTTTTTTGTATCATTGTTAACAAGTCGATCCGTTTGGTTGTTCGAGTGTTTCAAAACTTCGACTTTTCTGCGCATATTAATATCAAAAACGGTATAATCTGAATTTGGTGAATAAGGTGTTATGACTTCATTACGTACTTTTGGTAATACAGAAATGTTTTTCAAAAATAGTTGACGCTGGGTACAATAATTCGGAACTGACATTTTATTCGATATTTGTTTTTGTATTGTATCAGATAGTGTATAATAACATTTGATACAATTCTTTTCATAATTCGTCGTGTATCTTTATTCTGGATTCTAGGTCTTTCTAAATACGATTTGAATACCAGAGATTCGACAAGTAATAAGGAAACCCTGTTGCATCTGACCCAACCGTGCTTGTAGAGGATGAAGTGTTGCGACCCCATACAACAATATTGTTTATCTCGAAAACGCTGAGAGCCCTATCATAATATTGCAAATCTGCAATGTTTCCGTTAAATCCGCCATTTTTGCAAATATTAACATCACCATAATTCTGTTTAGGGACGTCTTGCATAATGAGTCGAGCACTAATAACACCGTTGATATAGACATCAAGCACTGTATTCTCCATTCTTAAAACACAATGGAACCATTTTCTCAATGGCATTCCCGGAATATTTAGATGTTCAGTAGGGTTTGATGTGGCGACAGTATTCATAACTACATGCAATTGACTACCAATATTGTCTAAATAAAGACCCGGACCATTGTTTACACTAGCAATCCCATCTGGACCATAATATGCATCACCTTTATTAAATATATTTTGATATTGAGGAACATGTTTTGGATCTACGTCATTCACATATATCCAAAGGCACCATGTAAACTCAATACCAGTTGTTTGATTATTGGATCTTAAAATAGTTTTGGAGTTTTTATTCTTTGGATCTTGAGAAACGGTTAATTCATTTGCGGCATTCATAGTTCCTCTCACCAAATAAGGATTATTTGTAGGTTGCGTGAAATATTTAATGAGGATTATTCCTAAATTCACGAGAAACATAAATGCAATTAAAACTAGGATTAAGAATGCGAATTTTGCCAAGATACTATTTGATTCTAAGAAATCATTGCTACCTTCGACCGCGCTAGTAGAAGAAAATTGTCCTAAAGATTCTTTTACTGAGCTAGCTACGTTTGAAATACCTTCTCCTACGGAAGAAACCGCATTCGATATAGTTTGTCCAGCTTCACCAATACGTTCAGATATGGTTGTAGATGCTACTGTAGTTCCAGATTGTGCACTCATATTATTTATAATATTATATTTAGTATATACTATATTATAAGTATAAAAAGTATTGGATAAAAATAAAGTACTTAGAATAACTTAGAATATCTTATAAGAAGATTCTTGCACATTATCTTTGCTAATGGTCACCGTCAGACCATACGACGAAAATAATCTAGATACTGTGCTTCCATTACCCGAAAGATAGCTGTCCCAAGCTTCTTGGGGTCCAATGGGTCCCGCCCAATTATTCAAAGATGCAATGTAGGCGTCCCATCCGGACCCTAATACAATGGGATCGCTGGCGGGTTGTCCTGGTGAAACAGGTGAATTTGCTAATTTAGTAGATGATACTAATTTACCGTCCAAATAACAATCAATAACATTTGTATCAGAGCTAATAACAATATATACCCACTTTTGTATAGGGAAATTGTCTGTTATTAAAATATCGCCCCCAGTGGACGCTGGGCTTGTTGCAATATGACAATACAAATAGGGTTGGTTATTAGCTAAATACAATTTAATAGACCCCTGTTGGCGTTGGAAGATAACCTTTGTGGATGTTGTATCCCACGTATTAACATAGACCCATACACCATATGTATATTGACTAGATTGACCGCTATTAATAACAGTTATCGGTTGATTATTTCCTGATTTCAAACTGGCGGTAGAAGCAATCAATGCGGATTTCTTTACAAAATAAACATACAATACATAAATCAATATGACTGTTATAATAATCATGACAATTGTTGTTGTATCCATTTTATCTGATGAATTACCTACACTAGAAATCTATATACTATGATAATAGAAAAAATAAACTACTGCTATGTAGTTTATTTTGTTTTGAGGGGCGGAGGCGGGGCGTGGGGGGGGGGTAAATGGTTTTTGCTCTTTGTCCTTTCCTTTATTGTTTTCTTATCACGAAGATTTTGATGACGATGGTGCACTCTCACCTAATCCAATAGGTGGGTCTTGAGACATCAGTAAATTATAAGAATACGTTATTTGTTGTAAAGAAAGAGGGTGATTGTAATATGCAACATTACAAATAGATCCTTGTATTCCATTTAAATCGCCAATGGTTATTTGATCTAAATCATTGTATTCTGGTAAAACATTCATCAAAAAACTTCTCTCTAAACGTCCATTAATAAATAAGTCTACGTTGTTTCGATTATAGTTAAGGACAATCTGATTCCATCTTTGTGTAGGTATCGATACGTCAAAAAACGTATCTCCGCTAGTATCGTATTGTTCGGTAGGAGGATATTTTGAAAAGTAAAAAACAAATTTATTGCGTTCTATTACGGAATCTGTTCCATCTCCGATTCCGCCATAATAACGTATCATTGGTTTAACATGCTGGACACCGCTGGCATCTTTATATCCATAATTGAAGATTTCAGATTCCTTCGTGTACGCAGAATGTGATCCATTTTGTGAATTCACATAGACCCACATGGAAATACAGTAATTAGTACGATATAGATCTTTATTTATTCCATTAAGTATCTGAAGGTTCGTTTGTGGAACTTTTAAATCATCTGACGATGCAATAACTTGCACGCCATTATTCAATACAACCGGATTAACGATCAATTGTTTTCCGTCAGTCAAGCCGGATACTACATTTGTTAGCTTTGGTAAAAGGAAATAGACAACGATCAACATTATTTCTAATGCTATCAACACATAAATAGATATAGGTGTTATCTTGAACTGCTCGAATAAATATAGCCAACTGTCGTACAGCATACAAGGAATATAGAACAAGAGCTGTCCAATAAATCCCATCCAGCCCGGTAGACGAGCTAAATACTCAGCAAAAACATGGTAAAAGATGGCAAGACCAATCAAGGATATTAATCCAATCAGTGCATAATTTTGATACAGTGATGGAATACTGAATCCACCTCCACGCATTTGTGAATAATAATATACGACAATACCGACCAATAGCAAAACCCCTATTATTTTGAGGAATGCCGATGTGCCTTGTTCTGATCCATCATCACCTTTTCCAAGATTGAATAATATTGCGAATACAAGAACTAGGGGTATTGCTATAAGAAAGAAATATTTATCGACGTTGTGTGTTGCGGTGTCTGGATGGTTCATTATATTAACAGACATGACGCAAATTCCAATAACGATTGCAGACATGACAATGTTTCGAATAATACAAGTTCTCCATGGTCCATCTGCCTCATCTTTGCTCGTTAATCTCGCAAAAAAATCAACTATATATTTATACGTATTCTTACTAGCTGTTATAGTAGAAGACGCAATAGTTCCACCTTTTACTTTTTTTATTTTTTGCGTCATATATTTTTTATATTATCCGATGTCTTTAAAATAAGAATACTATATTATGATGAGATATTGTCATGAGATATTGTCATACATCTTTCTTGGTCAAATAAAAAACAAAGGATAATCTTGTATACATTGATGTATTCGCGACAAAATTTTTATCTTTTCCACGTTATAAGGTCGGATCACTTCTAAACATTGTTCAAACGTTTTCCATTCCATTTTGCTAATTTCCGTTGTATCATATTTCTTGGGAAATGAAGTGTCCTCGTTCGATGGCATGTACATCAAATAATACTTGTGTTTATAAGACTTGTAATTAGATCCCGTGAATATTTCTTCAAATGGCAAAATGTTTTGTAAAGGTTTCAAGAGGTGAATGGGATATCCTGTCTCTTCTTCAAATTCGCGGATAGCGCATTGATAATCCTTTTCTTGAGGATTGCGTCGACCCTTGGGAAATCCCCATTCTGCTTCTTCCCATATACTTGTTTTATTGCTTTCGTCAATTAAATCGGCCAATGTATAAAAATCGTTGTATGTTGAAATTCCTGAAACTAATGCATTGTATTTTTCTCGTGATGTATGTTCTTCGTTTTTATACTGTGAAGGTATTTGGTTTAATGAAAAACATTGTTTATCGTGTGATGCTGATGAAGATGAAGATGAAGATGAATCATCAGAAGGCAGTACAGTAGGGTTATTTAACCAGAGACGTCTCCATAATAAATCAAAGTCTCCTTTTTTCATACATTCTTTTTCTAAAATGGTCATCTGGTTTAGCATATTTATCAAATAATGTTTGTTGTATACAGAATATTTACCACGCATAAAATCGATGTGTCCTAAAGTATCTTTTCTACGTATCATAAGATATTGATCCACACCATCAACCTTTCGAAATACGATAACACCAATACTAGTTATGGGTATTTTGCATTGATGAAATATGTGCCCCCCTTTCCCGCAATTATTACAGTATATTTGATCATTCATTTTTCAAAAACACCTTTTTATATTCTTCCGTTCTACGATAGTATTTTTATTCCAATGTTTCTATATAGTTTGCTCGACATGGATTTTTCAAAAGACCACGATCATCATAAAAAACAAACGGAATTACCGCCGGATTTTATTCCACTGAATGCCGAAAAATTTGACCCAGATGTATGGGGACCACATTATTGGTTTTTCATTCACACCTTGGCCCACACTTATCCTTTGATGCCTACCACGACAACAAAACGCAAATATTACGACTTTGTTCAAAATATACCGATTTTTATACCTAATCCTGATATAGGTGATCGGTTTGCCTCTCTCTTGGACAAGTACCCCGTTTCGCCTTATTTAGACAGTCGTGATTCGTTTATCCGATGGACACACTTTATCCATAACAAATTGAACGCTATCCTTGGAAAGGAAGAAATCTCCTTGTTTGCTGCATTGGATAACTATCGTGCGCACTACATTCCAAAGCAAGTATCTATTTCTGAACGTTTTCATATCAAGAAACAATATATAATCATGGGATTTATTATTATGTGTATTATCCTGATTTCAGTGTTTTACCGGGGGTAGAAAAGTATATGTATATTATAACTGTTTATTATCAATTATTCATTATACATTATCCAAATATGAGGATTGAAATTATATTATTTTTGGTCGCGGGTCTTATTATTGCAAATATTTATACAGAAGGCAAATATTTGAAGATGGTATTATCTTGGAAAAAATATTGGCAAATGGCTGGAATTGCATTCGGCGCCTTGGTATTATATTGGTTATTTAAGAGAAATCCTAACAACGCAAAACAGATTTTGTTGTCGTCTAATGAGTATATTAAATACTTACCTGTGGATCGTAATACTACGGATATGCTTTCACCCATTTTGGACTTTACTGCAAAGCATAGTTTTGCAGGGGCTTCCGAAGCGTATCCGGTAGTTGAAATGCCCGATCCATCGCAGAGCCGCGTACAAAGATTGATGCAGTCCGGAGGTGTAGCACAAGGAAATGGTAAAGCTACTAAACGATCTGTAAGCGAAACGAAAAAGAAGTTTGTTGCATCTAGACAAGGGTGGAAATGTGGTGATTGTGGTGATCAATTGAATGCATGGTTCGAGGTGGATCACAAAGTCCGTTTAGAGTATGGAGGAAGTAATCATGTAGACAACCTGTTGGCATTGTGTCGCGAGTGTCATGGTAAGAAGACTACCATGGAAAACTTGTAAAAACCCGTCTCCATGAAAAATTACAGTCCTACGTTCTGTAATATTCTAATTAATTCGCCGTCATCTCTCATATTTCCTATATCCATACCGTGTTTTTTTGTTATAAAAACATTTGAATGATGTGAAATACGATCACAATGATGAATATGATGAGGATTTAACTTATCCGATATTTTAGTGTCTCCATAAATGTAATATTTTGTAGTTTTATTGATATATGGAGAAATATCTCTATATTTTTCGTCAATATTTTTTTTTATACGAATGGTTTGAGGAATAAATGCTATTACACTTGTTATATTTAGCAAAGAACCAAATAAAATAGCTGCATAACCACCTGAAGAAACACCTATAAAAACAATATTTTTATAAGGTTTTATCTCATTTTGTAAATAGGAAACAGTTTCGTCTATGTTCACTGATAAACCTTCTATTCCTTGATGATAAGAGTTTTCATATTTGTCAACATAATAGTGTCTATTTACATGATTGAAATGGTTTTCAATAGTATTAAAAAAATCGTATCGAATTGCTTTACTTATTACTCTAGGGTGGCCAGTAAATATAATAATTAATGTATCCGAATTAGCGACAGTTTTTTTCATAAAATAATTTTCCATATATCCATATACACTAATACTATAATAGTATATATGAATAATAGTTCTATAAAAAATTTCTTTTTTATCAATGGGTTTTTATTACTATTATCATTTTGTGAATTTTCTGTAATAAAATACTATGATGAAAAGCATAACCAATATAATAACATGGTAAATATGATGTGTGTGATTTTTAGTATATTTATAATAAGAAATTATACATTATTGCAATTTATAGAATCTGGAACGCGTAATAAATTGGTTATTAATAAGCAAAGTTCACTTATTCCAAAAGAAGAATACCCTTACGAGTTTCATGTGAATGTCGCTACAGCTACTGTGGTTGAATCAATAACACATGTATTTATAAAACAGTATATTATAACTGGCATCAACTCAAATGCAATATATGTGGAAATACTTTGGTTCATTCCGATGTCCTTTTGTTTCGAAGTCGTGTTTGATTTCTTTCATTATATAGGACATCGGTTGTTGCATGATAATAGAGTGTATAAGTATTTTCATAAAAAACATCATAAATTTCAACATCCTATATCGATAACGACTTTTTACCAAGATCCCTTAGATTTATTTATAACAAATTCTATACCAACTATTTTTTCACTTTGTATTCTTCTAAAAGTATTTCTTTTAGATTTATCTTATTTACAATTTCATATGATGTTAGTCTATAAATCTTTTATTGAGATCAGCGGACATTCTGGAAAATTATCTTATCCTACGTCCTCTTATCCTCAATGTATATGGATTCCTAGATGGTTATGTATGGAGTTATACACAGAGGATCATGATTTGCATCATTCTCTGAATAACTGTAATTACGCTAAGCGATTTTCACTGTGGGATAAAGTATTCGGTACTTATAAACCATATTGTAAAAAATTTTGCAAATAATTACTGATACTATAAAAATATAAGTATATTTTAGTAGTAGGTATCAATGGATTTCAAAAATACAGTTATTATAAAAAGAAAAACACGTAAAATCCAAGATGGACAACCAGTTCTTCCTATTGGAATAACACCTAATAATACACAACGTGTGCCAACTAAGTTTTTTGTGCTTCCTAATCAAGAAGTATCTCCTGCGACTCTTCCCACTCCAGAACCATCGATAGATTCCCAAGATACACCGGTTGTACAAAATCCAGCATCCGCAGAAACAGAACATAAAACTATCTCCACGATAGATTCCCAAGATACACCGGTTGTACAAAATCCAGCATCCGCAGAAACAGAACATAAAACTATCTCCACTATAGATTCCCAAGATACACCACCAAAAACAATATCCATATTAGATCAAGACAATTTACAAATAACTCAATTAGAAAAGTCAGTATCCAAAGAATCTGCGCCAGTAAAACCTAAAGATCCCAAAAATATCATCTTGGATGAAGTACTCGCAGGAATCCCAACGAACACGAATGAATATACAAGAGCTAAAGAAAAGGTAGAATATGATGCTAGAGCTCAAAACCAAGAATACGACTTCCTCTATCCTGATTTAGACGATCCCAATTTCTCCATCAAAATAGCAAAACGCAAGGAATTCAACGATACAAAATATGAAGGCGCCATAAAGCCCATTCAACAACAAGCCGATATTATGTGCAAAGCACAGTTCGAACTCCTTCCGCATCAAATATTTGTAAAGAATTTCCTCTCTTTTCAAACACCTTATAATAGTCTTTTGTTATACCACGGTTTAGGAACTGGTAAAACGTGTAGTGCTATTGGAATCGCAGAAGAGATGCGAAGTTATATGAAACAGGTGGGTATTAAACAACGCATTATCGTTGTTGCATCGCCCAATGTCCAAAGCAATTTCAAACTCCAACTTTTTGATGAAAGACGACTGCAAGAAATTGACGGCCAATGGACTATACAATCTTGTATTGGCGATGCCCTTATTAAAGAGATAAACCCAACGAGTCTACGTGGACTTCCAAGAGAAAAAGTGATCGCACAAATTAAGGGCATCATTAATCAATATTATGTTTTTATGGGCTATGTAGAATTGGCCAACTTTATCAAAAAGAAAACAGCCATTCCCGAAGACAACGTATTGTCCAAGGAGGATCAACGTAAAATGGAGATTCGCAATATTCGCCGATTTTTCAATGATCGTCTTATTATTATCGACGAGGTTCATAATATCCGTTTAACAGAAGAAAACAATGATTCCAAGACAGCCAAACTCTTGATGAAGCTCGCAAAATTCTGTCAAAATATGCGCCTTTTGCTACTTTCCGCAACACCTATGTATAACTCCTATAAAGAGATTGTCTGGTTAGTTAATCTCATGAACTCTAATGACAAACGCGGAACAATAACGGTTGACGAAGTGTTTGATCAAAAAACGGGTGCATTTAGAGAGGCCAAAGACGGTTTCGAAGGAGGCCGTGAACTCCTTCACAGAAAACTCATCGGATATGTATCATATGTTCGCGGCGAAAATCCATACACATTCCCCTTCCGCATGTACCCCGACGATTTTACACCAGAAAATACATTCCAAAAAACGGTCCCATTGCTAACCTCTCTTGGATCTATCATGTCTACATTAACCGGAACCGCTACACCAAAAAAATCATTCAAATCCCCTACTATACAGATGAATGGAAAAACCATCGAAGAACCGATAGAAAATCTACCATTATTCGCAACAAAGATAGGAGAATACCAAGAAAAAGCCTATCGATTAGTTGTAGAAGCTATGAGGTCTACAAATCAGAATGCCTTGGTATTCGAAGACTTGGACAAGTTTGGATTCAGACTTTTGCAAACACCTCTAGAATCCCTTAATATCGTTTATCCCAGTTCAAGATTAGATGATCAGATTCAACGAGGTAAATTGTTGATGGAGACTGAGGTAGAAACTATAGGGAAAGAACCTACAGAGGCTGAAGAAACTGAGTTTTCCGATGAGGATGATTCATTAAGTGAATTGGGGTTAGATCCAGATGAACCTGTAGGAGAACGTGATCCAATGGCATGGATGGTTGGCAAACGCGGGTTAAAAAGTATTATGACCCATGTAGATGATTCCAAGAAAAAGGTTCCAATGAGATATAATTTCGCTTATCGACGAGAAATTTTGGAAAAATATGGGCGAGTTTTTAGTCCAGATAACCTACCCAAATATAGCGCCAAGATTGCAACAATATGCGATTTGATCAAACGATCCACCGGAATAGTTATCATTTATAGTCAGTATATTGATGGAGGTATTGTGCCTATGGCATTGGCCTTGGAAGAGATGGGATTTGCACGATATGGATCAGCTGACTATACTCTATCACTCTTGGACCCATCATTGAAATCCGCTGATCCATTGGATGCATTAACTATGTTGCCTAGGTCCAAGATGGAAGATCCGTCAAAGTTCAAACCTGCAAAATATGTTATGATAACTGGTGATAAGGCATTTTCTCCAAAAAATGCAGAAGAAGTCAAGCTGGTGTCTTCGTTGGAAAATAAAGATGGTGCTTTAGTGAAAGTTATTATGATTTCCAAGGCAGGTTCTGAAGGATTAGATTTCAAGAATATACGACAGATCCATATGTTAGAACCGTGGTACAATTTGAATCGAACGGAACAAATCATTGGTAGGGGTGTTCGCAATTTGAGCCACTGTAGTTTACCATTCAATCAACGTAATGTAGAAATTTATATGCACTCTACGGTGATGAATACGAATCCCGAAGAAGAAGCTGCTGATGTATATGTCTACCGGCTTGCCAAGAAGAAAGCCGAACAAATTGGACAAATAACACGTCTCATGAAAGAAACTGCGGTGGATTGTTTGTTGAATATTGGTCAAACGAATTTTACGGTGGATAAATTGAACGCGTTGGCGCAAAATCAGAATATTGAACTTGAATTATCAACAGATAAAAAAAGAATAACTTACCGAATTGGTGATCAACCATACACTGATATATGTGATTATATGGCAAACTGTGCATTTGTATGTAATCCAACGAGCAATATTTTACGATCAAATGTTATCCAAGATACTTATACTGATGAATATGTACAGTCGAATAATACGCGTATTATGCAACGTATTCGTCAATTATATAAGGATAAACACTTTTTCGATCGCACCGAGTTGATAAACGCAATCAATATAGTAAAACAATATCCTGTTGAACAGATTTATTCAGCTTTGACCGCATTTATACGGAATAAGAATGAATATTTAACAGACAAATATGGACGTCGAGGAACTCTGATGAATCGCGGATCTATATATTCATTTCAACCAGTGGAGATTAATGACCCTAATATATCTGTGTATGAACGAAGTGTACCTATTGATTATAAGCGCGATACTTTATCATTTGAAGTACCAAACGCATTTTCTGCGTCAAATGATACGGGTCTCCCTCCGGCTGCATTAATACGTGCCGAAAGTGGTGAACGATCTCCACGTGCTCAACGTATGCCTAGTACAACTATTAAAAAACCGACGAACCAAATAGATGAAAAATACAATGTAATAAAATCCGAGTTTATACGAAATTACAATCATATAGTAAGCCCCAAAGAACTAAAACCCGGCGATAAAGATTGGTATAAACATGCAGGAAAAATAATGAATCACATTCAAGTAGTACATAGTGTAGGATTTGGCGAATTAGTAGATCATGTAATAAGACATATGGTAGATATGCTTTTACCACAAGAGAAGCTTGTATTGGTTGCACATTTTTATTCTGTAGTGCGCGATGAAGATACATTGGATGAAATGGAAAGGGTTATCAAGGAGTATTTGGATACAAAAATTGTTTCTATTTCAAGACAAACGGGGGTTTTTATGGCATTAGATAATAAATGGGCAATTTATGTACAGGATCAAGACCCTGAGTCGCCGACACAAGGAACCTGGATAGAAGCAGAGCCAGAGGATATTCGTTCCTTTCAGCAATCTGGACATCTCGATAAATTTCAAGTCGATCCAAGGCGTTTCTCCGAAACTGTTGGGTTTATCAATATGTTTAAGACCGGCAAGGAAATGGTTTTTCGATTGAAAGATGTCCATCAGAAGCAGAATAATACTGGAACGAGATTGGATAGTTTGATTAAAGGTGATATTATGAGGAGATTTAACAAAATATTAGGTCAATCAATGTACACTGATACAGATCCCATTGCCAAATCTATTTTTCAACCAGGGTTTTGCGTTATGGTGGAGATTCTTTTGCGCCAGTGGTCTAGTGAGGAAAAAGATGGTCGCGTTTGGTTTTTAAACCCAGAAGAGGCCATTTATACGGGCATAACAAAATATCAGGCAAAAAATTGATTAGAATGATAGAACCATGTAATATTGATATAAACTACATAAAATCTCTGTATTAGTATATTTATCTTTTATAAACAATTGAATACTTACAAAATGGCAATTCGCACTATTAGAAAACCCAAAACCGCAAAACCGGTGCATATTGAACGTGAAGTGCCCAATGCTGGACAACAGCGCAAGATATATGGTGTATATATGAAATCTCTCTTGGATACAAAGGTTATTTTACCAATAACGGAGGTTGGACGAAATATCAAACCCAATTTAGAGACAAGGATTATCTCCAAATATGCGGGAAAATGCGTAGCCGAAGGATATGTGAAACCCGGTTCTATTACCATTGTAAAATATTCATCGGGTAATATTGCGGGGGATAAAATCGAATTTCATGTAGTCTTTGAATGTATGGTATGTCTTCCCGTAGAAGGAATGTTAGTGGAGTGCAGTTGCAAAACGATAACCAAGGCGGGTATACATGCACAAGTAGTTGATGATTCGGAAAATATGCCTATTACCGTTTTCGTTGCACGTGATCACAATAATATCGACGAACGATTTAATTCAGTCAAGGAGAATTCCAAGATAGTCGTGCGTGTTATAGGAGTTCGTTATGAACTAAACGATTCTTTCATTTGTGTTATTGCAAAATTATTGGAGGTATCTACCGACGTTGGGGTACAACAAAAAAATAGGGTCGAAAGGAATGGCGGAGAGTTTACTGAAAATATCAAAATGAAGATAGTTGAAAATGGATACAATAGTGATGATGAATGAGTTTGAATACAATAATAAATAATCAACACGTATGTATACAATATGTCGAATCTACCGATTGAACTTATTCGACATATTTTTTCTTATATTTCGCCCAATATTGATTTGCGCCGTGCGATCGGTTTATATGAAAGGGTAAAAACCGGACCATTTGGGAACGCATATATGGAAGTAGAACAGAGTTTTTATACTAGAACGATTGTAGGTACTCAACATTACATGGATTTATTAGCAAGACGACCACGTGTTTTACCTGTACAGTACTACGTCCATCGCAATATACGAAATACATGGGATTTTACATTTAGGGGAGATATCCCCCAAGATTGTGTAGTCGCCGATATTATTATGAATCACAAAACCGTTTACTATGATGTGGGGATTTTCGTTTTGCGTCTTGGACAACCTCCAGAAAACCATGAAAACATGTTTCCCATAGGAGATCTAAAAAATGTGTATTGGTCGGCCGTATTTTACGAATATACGCGAACCTAGAAATCGGTCGCTCGCTATCAGAATCGCAATACCGTGATTTTGTTTAGATAAAAAAATGACATAAACCGATTTATACATGTATAGTCAAGCAATCATGACCACAGAGCAACAAATACAACGATTAGAGTCTATCAAACAATATGTTGAACAGATGAACAAGAACCATCATATTGAGATTCTCAAGATTTTGCAAACTGATCCATCAATCAAACTCAATGAAAATAAGAGTGGTATTTATATCAATCTTTCGTGTCTCTGTGAAGAAACCTTTTCCAAGATAGAGGAATATTTGAATTATATCAAGGATCAAGAAAAGTCGTTGAATTCATTAGAATCGCAAAAAAGGGATTACATTAATACATTCTTTAGTGAAAAAGATAATAAAGATTTGTATAGTAATAATATTACCATTGGTCAAGTCTAATACTTTATATTATACGAATGACATCTGCAACCTCTTTATTGAATCAAATTTTTTATCCATATAAGAAATTTGATGCTACAAAAATACACGAATTTGGACCATGGATGTTATCCAACGAATATCTTGAATTTATTGAGAAACATAAAGAAGAACAAAACGTTTATCAATCGTCGTTTGAATCGCCGGTGCAATCATCAGACGATCATGTAGTTCAAAGTATTGTTTTTACAAATGAACAACCTATATTGCAAGAAGATGAGATCGAAAATGTCATACTATTAGAGCCAATCATTAATCCAAGGATTGAGCCAATCATTAATCCAAGGATTGAGCCAATCATTAATCCAAGGATTGAGCCAATCATTAATGTTAACATCAATACTCCTAACCGATCTGTTGTAAATACATGGTTCCGTTCGTCCAAACCAGACACATTGTTTTGGTCTATTTATACCGCGTTCCACGGAGAGGCTGCGTATCATATTATAGGCAATAGGTATCGAAACACAGAGATTGAGGAAAAACAGAAGGTCATGGAATACATCAAAAAAAACGCGGACGTATTCAGAGGATCGGTACACAATGTAAAAATAACCAAGGTGTCCGTGCAAGAGATTCTATCCGATCTGATGTTAAACAAGAAAACCTCGTGGTTGACTTTTGTTGCACTCTGCTACTATTACAAGATCAATGCTATTGTATCCTACAATAAAACCTATTACGAATTTTCGACCGCACATGGTGAATCATGTTATCATTTTACGCGTAATCAAGATGGACATATTTCCGTAGACACAGAACCATTAACGGAAGAGGGTGCATCTAATTTACGCGAAACCAATGTGCATTTGGATTATGGACATCCCGCTAAACCCATTAAATCGATTACTTCATATAAAGTGGACGATCTTTTCCACATGGCAACAGTATTGGATGTTGTTCAACCACCCAATACAAAATGGAAAAAGGCCGATTGGTTTAATGCTTTAGTGCAACGTTGTTTATGGTAATAGTTTTTTTCCTATGAAAGAAACACGCATTTAGATAATATAGGATGATAATGTCTCTGAAAATTGAATCGCGAAAACATAATATATAGATATACTTATATAGAATATATCCATATAAATATGAGTGAAGCAGAGGAAAATAAAAAAGTATTGACACCAAGAACACCTTCGATGAGTCCGCCAGCTACCCCACCTGTAGCAGCAGCGTTAGAACCAAGGACACCTTCGATGTCTCCACCTGAGTCGGTAAAGGATGAACGCCCACCCAACTCGAAGGACGATTTTGAAACCATGGTCGAATTCTATTTAGCGAGCAATCCTATGAGGAAAACATCGGACTATAGAACGAGCGAGTTGGAGGTCAGATTTGGTACAAATACGCGGTCAGGGAAACCCATTTCCAAGATAGACTATGATAATGTGATTCAGCAGATGTATAAATCGGGGTTTTCTACGCACAATCCGGAGGGACTCAGTATCTTGCGCATTCAAAACGAATATACGGATACGAGAGAGGGTGAAACCAGGATCTCCAATATTCGCGCTGAAATTGTAGGCTTGGACTTGATTCAACAATACTGCAAAACAAATAGTTTGCAGAAACTCATCGATATGCCTTCGTCGGTATCCGCATCCGCAGAAAAGATCAAATTCACTCAGAAATCGCCGCCTATGATCAAGGGTCGCCCTTTGAAGCCCGTCGAATTCCCCGATTTCAATTTCCGTGTTGCTTATCAGATGGAGCGCGATTTTACCGTGAGATCCGATGTAGCACAAAAGATCGTAGCAAAATGGACGGATTCCAAGAAGTTGTTTCGTTATATAAACCGCGTCCGCCTCTCGCATCCGGATCTCCCAGTATTCGCCGACTTGAGTATTATCAAGGGCTCTTCCAAAGTGAATAAACGCGTTCCAATTCCACAATACACTGTCCAAGAAGCCAAAGTGTTTCAAAATCCCGAACATTATGAGATCGAATTGGAGGTAGACAATAAACGTGTAGGATATGGAACACAATTTGATACCGCCGAAAAAGTCCTAACGGCGATCCGAAAATGCATCCGATATGTGTTGTCTGGACTCCAGGGGACGAATTACCCTATAGCATTTAGTGAAAAAGATCAGGTGTTGCAAACCTATATGCGTTTACTCCACGGCGAGGACTATCAACCACGCCGTATTTTGCCTCGCGATTTCATCGGACCTTCTTCATATACATTGCAGATTGAGAATATTCAACCCGAAAAAGACGGTTCAACGAGTCCGACGATTATTAAAAATTACACGGTTACAGACAAAGCCGATGGTGAACGCCGACTTTTGTATATTGCTCCCAATGGTCGTATTTATATGATTGATACCAATATGAACGCTATCTTTACGGGAACTACGACCTCCGAAAAAACACTGTATGATAGTTTGCTTGATGGTGAATATATCAAAACCGATAAAAATAAACGACATCTTGGATTGTATGCCGCATTTGATCTCTATTATGTGAATGGAAAGTCGGTGCGCGAATTTGCGTTTATTCCTAGTTCTGCAGAAGATGAACAATCCAAATTCCGATTGCCTCTGTTGAATCAATTCGTGTCTTTATTGAAACCTGTATCCATTACCGATCCGAAAGCCAATAAAAAACAAGAACCAAAAGGTTCAACCGAGAACGAAGCGGATTCGTACCATCCCTGCCATTTTATGATCCGATGCAAGGAATTTTATAGTTCTGAAAATGGCGGTATTTTCCAAGGTTGCGCAACTATTTTATCCAGAGTCCGAGAAGGCACGATGGAATATACCACCGATGGTTTGATCTTTACTCCTTCCAATACGGGTGTTGCAAGCCACAAAGCTGGTAGTGCCGGTCCTCTCTATAAAACAACGTGGGATGGTTCTTTCAAATGGAAACCGCCGGAGTTTAATACCATCGATTTCTTGGTGTCTGTCAAAAAAGACAAGACGGGTAAAGATGAGGTTCATCATGTTTTCCAAGAAGGAACGACAATGACGGGTCAACAGAATGTGTTGCAATATAAGACATTGATTTTACGATGCGGTTTTGATGAGAAAAAACACGGATATTTGAATCCCATGTTGGACTTGATCCAAGACAATTTGCCGTCGCCCAGCGACTTGGACAATGAAGATACATATAAACCGGTTGCATTTCAACCCACCAACCCGTATGATCCACAGGCGTCTACATGCAATGTATATTTGCATAATAATGGCGTTAATGATTTGGTTATGATGACCGAGGAGCATGAATACTTCGAGGAAGACACTATTGTAGAATTCCGATATGATGGGTCGAAACCGGCTGGGTGGAAATGGATTCCCTTGCGAATGCGTTATGATAAAACCAATGAACTTCGCGCGGGTTTGAAAAACTACGGTAATGCATACCACGTCGCCAATGGAAACTGGCATTCAATTCACAATCCTGTTACCGAAGAGATGATTAGTACCGGTAGAAATATTCCCGAAGCCGCGGGAGATGAGGATGTGTATTACAATAAGTCGGGACACAAGACGAATACACGCCCCCTGCGAGATTTCCACAATTTGTTCGTGAAACGCAAATTGATCTTAGGTGTATCCAGTCGAGGACAAACCTTGATCGATTATGCCGTCGGTAAAGCCGGCGATTTACCCAAATGGATTGCGGCCAAATTAGACTTTGTTTTCGGAATCGATGTTTCGAAAGATAATATCGAGAATCATTTGGACGGGGCGTGTGCGCGTTATTTGAATTTTAGGAAGAAATATCATGCATTGCCAGGTGCACTCTTTGTAAACGGAAACAGCGGGCAAAATATCCGTACATTGAAAGCCGCCGTTAGCGAAAAAGACAAACAGATCACACAGGCCGTTTTTGGACAAGGACCAAAAGATAAAGGCGTTCTTGGACAAGGTGTATATAAACGGTATGGTGTTGGTGAACCGGGGTTTCATATTAGTTCGTGTCAATTTGCATTGCACTATTTCTTTGAATCACAGAGAACCATGCACTCATTCTTGAGAAATGTCTCTGAGTGCACACGTGTAGGAGGACACTTTATAGGTACGTGTTATGATGGAGAAACCGTATTTCAACTCCTCAAAAACAAGACGAAAGAAGAGGGTATTGCAATCATGCGCGATGATACTAAGATCTATGAGATCATCAAACAATATGACCACACTGGATTCCCCGAAGATGAACTATCTTTGGGATACGCCATTGACATTTATCAAGAATCGATCAACAAGGTGTTTCGCGAATTCTTGGTCAATTTCCGATATCTTATCCGTATGATGGAAGACTATGGGTTTGCTTTAGTACCTCAAGAAGAAGCGCGCAAGATGGGATTACCGAATGCGTCGGGTCTTTTCACCGAACTATTTGATTCTATGGTTCAAGAAGTATCGCGTGATAAAAGGAAGGAGGTCGAATATGGAACAGCTCTATCCTTGACACCCGAAGAGAAACGAATTTCGTTTATGAATCGATATTTTGTGTTTAGAAAGATGCGTAATGTGAACGCGGAGAAGATTGCCAAGATTGTTTTGCATCGTCAGGAAGAGGAAGCGGAATCCGACGAAGAGGAACCGGCAAAACAGGATACTACAACAAAGCAAGGCACTACAACAACAAAACCCGTGATACGTAAAATTAAGGGTAAAAAGATAGTGTTGGAAGAGTATTCTCCTGTGGCTGCATCAAGTGTCCCATCCACACCGGCTAGTGTTGGTATTACTCTTGGTAAGTCTATTACCATAAAGCGTCCAAAAAAGACCGAATAAACAATAATATTCAATACATCAAAACTGTATAAACCTATCGCAACAAACTATGGTATCGTAGACAAAATACAATACCATATATCTATCCACTTATAATGATCCATTTTTTAGTGCCACGAAATTCGCCTAAATTATACGAATCAATAGAGTGTAGTACATCGCCTTATCTAGATTCAATTGCAGAGCCTGTGATATCTAATTCTCTCGCATTTTATTTGAGCGACATCAAACAACAAATCGTGAGATATCAACATGAATGGGATACGTATAAAAGATACACCAATCCATACGAATACATTCATACTGTGGTTCCACATAAACGCAAAGCGATTGCAAAACACAAACCTTTATCGCGATCATATTTCAAGATGATCGAACTTGTTCATTTTTTCCGTATTCTTGATCCATATCAATACACATCTACGAAACAGTTTTGCGAGAAACGTCCAATATCATCATTCCATTTAGCAGAAGGTCCGGGTGGATTTATTGAAGCACTAGTGCATTTGCGTTCTAATAAACAGGATACATATGTGGGTATGACTATTTTAGACGATGCAACGGATTCCAATATTCCGGCATGGAAAAAGAGTCAACATTTTTTGAGAGAAAATCCCAATGTTTTTGTGGAAACGGGATATGATAAAACCGGCGATATCTTGTCTATACAAAATTTTGATTATTGTATTGATAAATACGGGTCGAGGATGGATATTATAACAGGGGACGGTGGATTCGATTTTTCAGTGGATTTTAATCAGCAAGAATCGCAAATATTACGCCTTTTGTTCGCGCAAATGGCATATGCGATTTGCATGCAAAAACAAGGAGGATCTTTTATTTTGAAAGTATTCGATTGTTTTACGCGTCCGTCGTTAGATATTGTGGCAATCTTGTCGTCTTTTTATGAAAAGGTATTCATGACAAAACCGCAAACGAGTAGATATGCGAATTCTGAAAAATACGTAGTATGTAAAGGATTTTTGTACAAAGATTCATCTATATTCCTTCCGTTCATCCGTGGTGCTTTCATAAACATGATGAAAGAACCAAACACATTGATACTACATTTTTTGAATGAGCCAAATTCTCTTTATTTTTGTACGCGTATGGAAGAGTTCAATGCCATATTTGGACAACAACAGATAGAGAACATTCATTATACTCTTTCTCTTGCGGACAATAAACATAATCATGAAAAAATAGAGCATTTGATCAAAACAAATTCGCAAAGATCCATCAATTGGTGTATGAAACACAATATAGCCTATTGGTCAAATACGGTGATTGCAAATTTATTTTTGGATGGCTCTTCGGTAAAATGATTTGAATAAATAAGTATAAAAAATATTCCACAAAATATATTATATTATCATGTGGAAAATACACGGTAAACAATATGATTTGACTAAATTTATGAATGAACATCCAGGAGGACGATCGATATTAGAAAAAACAAAAGGTCTAGAAGACTGTACTGCTCTTTTTGAAACATATCACGCCTTTTCGGATATTGATTCTATTGAACGACGGTTGGCAGCATATGAAGTGAACACTTCAGTAAATTCGCAAGATGCTATCGATAGTAAAACAATACAGGTATATACAACCGATTTCTCTTCATATAGAGAGCTTGTGAAGCGAGTTAAGAAGTCATATCCAAAACGGCAATATATAAAGGCAAATGCACAATGGATTTTTAACAATATGTTCATTTTTGTCATAAGCGTTTCTTCATTTTATTTTTGTTATTTTTCGACAATGGAAATCCCCTTTTTATATAAAATTATTAGCCAAATCGTATACTCTTTGTGCGAATCGTCGATTTTATTTAATATTATGCACGACGGTTCTCATTACGCGATATCAGTTTATCCCAAGATTAATGAGATATTTTCCAAGATGGCACATAACCTTATTTTATGGAATGCAAATGCGTGGTTTTTTCATCACGTCTACTATCATCATTCGTTTACTGGTTTGGAAAATGATCCAGACGATAGTCTATATCATTTTGGTTTCATAACTCAAAAAAATGGTCGTTTGAATCTGATTCATATATTTTATATGCTGTTTCCAGGACAGCAATTTGGACTAGCATTCTTATATTTGTTGATGTCGTTTACAAAGCGTTATTATTATATAAAAACTCAATTACCTACTTTACAATATTACGACACGATAGATATGTTGATGTGTTTATTCAAATTTTACTGTTTTTACAGAGGCGGCATTATCCTGTTCGTTATTCATGCATTGATTGTAAATACTCTGTATTACATCAATGTGTATCCGAATCATTCAACCTATGATACCAAGATTGAAAATCGAGATGGTGTAGGTTCCAACTGGACAAAGTTGCAAATATGTAATACTGGAAATTTTGTCATGGATAATCTATGGTGGACACGATTCTTCGGTGGCATTAATTATCAAATAGAACACCATTTGTTCCCTAATATGTCGAATATTCATTATCCTTATGTGTCCAAGATTGTCCGAGAATATTGTAAAGAGCATAATATACCTTATGTTAATAAAGCTACATTATACGATGCATATATATCCTTTGTAAAATATGTACAACATTATTGACCGGGTCTAAATGCATATTCATTAGATTGAATTGTACCTGGACCGGTTGCGCATACCGTAGATCCCCATTTTGATATAATGGGAGTTTTTATGTTGGGGAAACCAATCTTGTCTTTGATAGTGTATTTATCCGATTCTGATCCATACGCCAAAGCATTTCCTACTTGGTTTCCATAAGACTGAGAGTATAAATATCCGTTATCGGTAATTGTATCATATTTAAGACGAGCAATTCTTGTACTAGAAGAAACTCCACCCTGTTGAGCAAAAAGTGGGTTATTTGGTTTATATGTTATCGTTTTATCTACACAGTTAGGAGATACTATATTATTGTTCGTATCAAGAACTACAGGACAAAATTCCAGTGTGGAATTGGGTGCATATACATTATTCGTTGCACTAGCAGACCCCGGTTTGGAACTAGAATCACCCGATCTAAAATGCGCGTATTGGTTTTGATTGTATGTTTTGCAACGACTACCCAAATATTGATTCGTGTTTGTAAAATAGGTATTGTTTCTTGATTTGATCATTCCTGCGCTGCGTAGACGTCGTAAAGCATTTGATGCTGGATCTTGACAGACCCCATTTCTTGTAAATTCAGAACATGTTCCAGGATGTTGTGTCGAATTATTTTCATAATTGATGTCTAAAGTACCGACTAAACCTTCTGTTGATGGATTTGCGTTGCTCGGGTTTACAAGAAATCCATTTGGAGAATTAAAAAGATCAATACTGGCAGATACACGTGGATTACAGTTCGCTATTTGGGCAGAAGCTATCTCACGACGATGTAATTTCACAGGATTTGCTAAAAACAGAGTATTTCCTTTTACGGGTCCGGCGGTTGCAGAATTGCGTTGAAAAGAAGAATATACTTGGTTGAATGTTTTTCCTTTCCAAGCAATGTATGGTTTTTCTGGAATAGACACAACTGCTCCGTTAACAACTATTTTATTGAATGCGGGATTTGACATGATATTATACAGATATGTATAGAAATTCTCTTAAATTATGCATATATTATTTTTCTATGCATCATTTTATCAAAATCATATAAACCGTTTTTTATATAATTATTTATCCATAGAAATAGAAAATTATAAGATGAATTTTACAATAGATACATCAAATATAACGGTTGAAAATGCATTAAAGAATGTAAGATTTTTGGAAAAGAAGCAGAATATCATAATGCCCGGTGAATTTACCAAAATTATGTATTCTGTCGATATTATGACAATGAATGGAATATATTTTCTGTGTCCATTGAAGTGCATTGATAAACCAGTATTGAAACAATCTGTATTAGGATCTACTATATCGTCTTCATCATATAATAAGCATATGATCTGGTTTCAACAGAATAGCGTTGAAAATTATGATATTTTAAACTATTTTCGCTCATTTGAGAATCAGTTGGTACAATTATATTTGAAACATTGCGAACTATATAATAATTCTTGTTATGGAGAAAAAACACAACACAAGACTTGTGTTTATTCATTGAGCAATCAATTGTCTAGCGGATGTACGAGAGTTTGTAGAGATTTTATAGGAGAAGATATCGACTCTATTTTTTTACCAAAGAACAAGAAGGATAAACATAATAAAACAGTACGTTCATTAACCGCTGATACTATGTCGTCAAAGCTCAATCTCAATCACTTAAAATGTGATAATCCAAAGGCTGATAAAGTAGTATATGCGATTAAAATATCAGGTGTTTGGGAAACTGTTAATGAAATAGGAATAACGTACAAATTTATTGAAATGAATGACACGGTCTAGAATTATAAAAACATCTTCATTCTTCCTTGACGACCTGTTTTAAACGGTATATTTCCCTTCTGTAAATCGTATGACACCGTCTTTTCTATATTTTCTTCTACACCAGTATCAAAAGTAAAAACGCTTACCATACCTGTTTCAAAATCAACGTCGTATTTTAAATTCGTTATAGAGTTCCAGCCTTCATTTGTTTTATTAATATACCTATCAAATTCACTACGATTTATATTTCTAAATGTACCATCTTGCAAATGAATCATATTTTTGTCGTGTAATGTATAGAATTGTGTTCGGTCAATGGTCATATCATGCTGAATCGCGCGTTTCTGTATCATGTTATCCTCGTATCCCCATGCCCAAAAATTAGGAAATCCTTGTATTTTTTCAAAATCACCCGCATTAATAGAAAAAATACCACCTAAAGTAAATGTGAAACCGTAAAAGTGTTTTATTGTTCCAGGTTTTGTATCATAGTTTAATAAGCCTTTTGATAAAGGTAAACTATCTATATCATTGAATACTAAAGTAATATTTTTGTATTTATTCGGGAAAAGATTTTTTACAACTAAAAACCCTATATTCTTTATAGCACCACGATTAAAACTCCTTTCGTCCGTTTGGTGTATATATAATATCTTATGATTGATTCCTTCCATAATATATTCCATGTGTCTTTTAAAGAATTGTAGTTGATGTTCTCGATCTCTATATGGAACAATAAAAATAATAGGTGGTGGATTAGAAACCACGGGTTTACTATTATTGTCGGTATTGGAAGACTCCACAATAGTATATTTTTTTCGATTTTTCGATATCGATGGTCGAGTAGACGTCATTGGTAGTAATATCTATTATAGGACACACATTTTTTTATTCATTTTTCAGCGTATTTTTCTAAAATACATGGCGGGATTAATTTATCGCGAATAGTATTCATCTTTTTGAAACATTTGTTGATGGTAACTTCACTAACGCCGCATATTTGTTTTACATCCGTTTTTGATATGTTTAGATTGCATGATTGTGCTATAAAATAAACGATACCGGCGGCAATGGAGTGTGGTGTATTTTCATTTATCATATTTTGATCAGCTATCTTTTGTGCGATAAATTTGGACAGCATAGTTAATTCATTATTAATATTGAGGCGACTGCAGTATCTATCAATAAACGAGCTGGGTGTTGTTGTGCATAATTCGGTTTGTTTCATATGTTCAGAGTTTCGATCAATATTACAAAGAATATTAACCGCCATAGAGCATCCGGTTGTTGCACTCGTTTTATCTAAACAGAAGATCTCTGCGATTTCGTGTGCTGTTCTTGGACAACCATTTAGGCGACATGAAATATAGATGGACGCTGACTTGATACCATCTCGATTCAAACCGCGAAACATTTTTTGTTCGGAAATGTCTTTGTGGATAGCCATAGCATCGTCAATAAATATTCTGGGTATTCCTGCATTTTGTGCCATGATAGTAATAAATTGGAATTCATCATATAGTGATTTTTCTCTATGTGGCATTGCTCCCCATTCTGTCCATTTCCTAATTTTGCGCATTTCATAGGATGCGTTTGGTCCACAAAGAATTTTGCATCCAAATGACGATTCTTGGAGAAGAGGGTTTATTGGATTACCACAGCGAGTAGGATCTGTTGCATTTTTGTCTTCAGAACCATAGAATCTCCATTCCGGTGAATAGTCTAATGTATCTTTGTACATCAGCCCACATTGCGTGTTTGTACACGTTGGGTATCCATCATCCATAATAATAAGTGGCGATTTGCATGTAAAACAAAGATGTCTATTATCACAGTCAATATGTAGTTTTTCAGAACTTGTAGCTGAACTATTACAGCTATCGCTTCTATCGTTTCTATCGTTTTTTTCATCTATATTTTCAGAATCGTATATGATATCAGCCAATTTAGAATCGGCATCAAATATAGACCAAAGTTTCTCTTTATCTGTTTTAGATAGTACAGTTTTGCGTTTTTTAGTTCTTGTTGAATTTATTTTCGATAATTGTTGCATGTGATCTACCATTTTGATGGTATATATCACTTAGAATACAAACATTCAATTTTCTACGAATATCATACACTATATTATATTCTATTATGTAAATTATTATATCTTTGTATTATAGAGTGTAGAATAATATAAGGTAAATATATGAGTATATCACAAAATAATCAGTCAAAAATAGTATCCAAAAGTGTTGATATTATTGGAAATAATGTATGTAAGAGTTCATCTGATAAGAAAATTAGATCTATTATTCTTGATACTATGCGCGAGTTGACGAGTGATGATGAAAATCGAGAAAAAATTACGAATATATTGGAAGAATGTATCAAACGTGTGATTCTTGATTTAAATGGTAATAAAATGATTTTAGCATATTTATTATCGTATAATGTTGATGTTGTTAAAAATACGTTATTAAACGTATTTCAATATATTCTATCCAACTATGAAAATGACCTTAAATCTACAGAGGATTTTTCTGGAGTTTTTATTGCAAAATTAAATAAAGTATTGAATAATCCAGAAATATTACTACAATTAGAAAAAATAGACATTCACCAATATGACACTAAATATCATGGAGTAGGTGAAGTAATTCAGGATAAACGCTTACGAGCCTATAATTCCAATCAGACTGATCCAGTCTTGATAAGAGGAGGTGGAGCGGCGGGTGGAGCAGAAGAAGTTGCAGAAGAAGTTGCAGAAGGTGGAGTAAAAGCAATTGCATCAAGTCTAGGAAAAGAAGCGGAACAAATTGCATCAGGTATAGGAAAAAAAACAGGAAAGGAAGCAGCAGTTGGTACATCTACATTGTCAGGTCTTCAAAGTAAAGGTGATGCAGAAACAAGCAAAAGTCTTTTGACTAATTTTCATGGAAAATATTCAAAAGCTATAAATCCGGTATTAGATACAACATTCGGACTTGGACGATCAATTACTGGAACTTCAGCAGGTATAATGGGTAATCCAATAAAGGGAGTAAATGGAGATGACGAAGAAGATGACGAAGACCATGATATTTCAGATTTTGACTATAAAGATTTAATAACTACATTAGAAAGCGCTTTGATATCTGAAATTGAATACAAAAAATCAGATTTTTTTGATAAATTAACTTCAGGCATAGAATATTCTGTAGTGAAATCGAGAAAACAGGTTATTGATACAGTTGTGAAAAATATGGACATTGGATTTAAATCCATTCGTCAAACATTAGGCGATGGTCTTCGTAGCGAAGGAGTTTCAACAGTAGGTAATTTATTTTTATATAAATTGATATCTTATGAATTGGATTCATTAACCACTGCTATTACGAGTGTTGTTGATGCAAGACATACTAAATTAAAAAGTACACCAAAAAAATTTACTTATAAAATGATGAATGATTCATTATTTGTATTAGATGTTTGTAGAAATATGAAGGATAGAATAATGCGTCAGTTTTATCGTGAGGATGATCAAGCTGCGTTAGCCGGTAATAATAAAAGAAAAGATGGCGGTAGAGGAATGAGTTTAACTAGGCGCAAATCACAAATCCGCCGCAAAACAAAAAAAGTAGTCAAGACGAAAAAGAGAAATTCGACGTTGGCGAAAAAAAAAGTATCTAATTAAGGGCTATCGGAGGTTTTGTAGCAAAATGGCTATAAAAAGGTGGTTTTCTCTATACTTTTCGGTTGATAAATATATATTTTTATCAACCGATAGACGTAAACATATATTGACTACTTATACAACTGTAGTAAAGTTCTCGGTTTCATGCGTGCTAAATATATTATTGAATACCGCGGTTTGCTTGGTGGAAGATGATACTTGAGTTGGAACATCTAATATTGCGTTGTTTAGTTGTTGTTTGAAATCTCCAGAAATAGCTATACCTGGCATAACTGGGGTGCTTGATGACATAGAAACGGTTTCCGTTCCGCTTTGCACGGGGAAAATGTCAGGGCTGGATAGATTTGTTCCGGCATTTTCGTTTTTTGACGGTATTTGCCATCCTTCGAATCCTTCATAGTTCCCCACCTTTGATGGCTTTTCAGATATCAAGAATGGAATACCTGATAACAAAAGAGAAATGATGATCGTTGCTAAAAGAAATGCGATAGACAACCACTTTTTATTGGATATTCCTAACATAGAATAATACACTTTATATAATATAGATATCTTTTGTTTACAAAAATAAATGTTTGTCTAAACCATATAAATACATTTCTCCAAAAGAGATCATATTGGAGTCATGTCTGTAGAACAAGATACAATGCCTATTTCAAATGAATCCGAGCGTTTTACTGGAATCGTCAAGTGGTTCAATACCAAGACTGGGTTTGGTTTTATTACCGTTCTTGGTAATGGCGAGCAATCCGGAAAGGATATCTTTGCCCATCACTCGGGTATTCGTGTTGCCAATTTGCAATACAAGTATTTGGTTCAAGGTGAGTACGTCGATTTTAACTTGTCCAAGTCGGAGAGTGATAAGCACGAGTACAATGCATCCGATATTACTGGTGTGTTGGGTGGACCTGTTATGTGCGAGACACGTCGCATTGCACAGGAGAATCAGCCTGAGCGAGAGGACAGACCTACCACTAGCCATGGACCTAGAAGACGTCCAGAAAACGACTCTGATGAGAGACCAGCAGCTCGTGGAAAGAGAAGAGGACCTCCTCGTCAGAAGAATGTAGATGCTAACTAAATCTATGTAGATTTCTTTGTATATCCAAATAGGGTATAATAGGAGATGTCTGTACTTTTTGCATCCATTTGGATGAAAAGGTGTAAATACATTTATCGACCGATAGACGATAACTATAAAAATGTCAGTTTATAAACTGATATTTTTACATTGATTGACAATAGTTCAATAATATGAATTATATCTGAGGGTAATTGTTCGATGACCCCCACCCCCCCCTCCCCCTCCCCCTCCCCCCCCCTCTTCCTCCTCCCCACCCACACACCTAACAATTCTTGACCTGTTGAATGATTTCATCCGGGTATTGCATATCTTCTAAAATGCGAACCGCACCTTGGACTTTGGAAATACCCTTCTTTATCTTGTAGGTGTAAACCATCGTTCCATTTTTATTGGACTCCACCATCATCTTGTAGTTTTGCACGCGTTTCGATTTCTTTAGTTTCTTGCATACAGACACATAGTGTGTTGTCAAAATGAAATCTACATTGGAAAACTTGGTCAAGTAGCTCAAGAATGCATACGCAGATTTGGTTGCCTCGGCAGGGTTTGTTCCCGAATATAATTCATCGAAAATGCAGTAGTGTCGCGATCCTTTTTCCACACTGTTGTCCAAGATGACGTCGATGATCTCTTTGCAACGTCTGGATTCGGCTTGGAATAAACTGTCGCGTTCTGATGTATCGGGAATATTCAAATAAGAATGGATGTGTGTATATGGCTGTAAAATACACGCCGAATAGAATCCACATCCCATTTGCTGCGTAAAGATAACATTGAGTGTAGTGGTTTTCAACATGGTGGTTTTTCCAGAGGCATTTGGACCGGTTATCACCATGCTCTTGGACAAATCACATGAATTCTTCACAGGATCTTCATTCATCAAAGGGGGATAATATTGATCTTTGAATTTGCAAGAACCGCCGCTCACGTCAAATTGCGCCAAAACGATCTTGCCTGATGTCAAATGCTCGGATACGCCGCGTATATTGTCCAAGAATCCTTCGAAACCAAATGAGTATTTCAAGCTAGATTCGTAGGCCTTGTTTGCATGGAGTTCATAATAGCATTTCAACAAGTATCCGACAGATGCGAGTTTTCCCACAATGTGAGGTTGCGTTTCCGTTATAGCATCGAGTTCTTGTCTAAATCCGCGTAATACATTACAATGTTCTTGGACGTCCTTGCAGAATGCCGTATAGCACGGTTTCGCACCATGGAATCCAACGAAGGTATCCATGTTTCGTATCGAGTAATCCAAATAGCATTTGTATTCATAGAGGGATGTATTGATCTTTTGGATATTTCGGTAAAAACGCGTGCACATCAAAACATTTTGGTAGATCTGATATAGGTAGAGTCCAAGGGTGATGACCATATACGCCGCTTTTTCCCAAGAAATGGATGATAATCCAACCAAGGTTTTTCCGATAAAATGATTCTTGGCGATCTCTTTCAAGACGTCTATGTATACGCTAAATGTGATGGGTATACCCCGGATCTTCAAAATAATGAATGGGAACAAGAGAAACAAAATGGGGATTACCAAGCTGATGGCAGGCGACATGATATTCGCAATAGAAAGAACTTGCAAGAACCCCGAAGAACGATTGAGGGGTTTCAATACATCCCATTCTACGAAGCAGTATTTTTCCAAGAAATCCTCGTCTTTTTTGACGTCGTCCCAAATAGACATCAAAATATCGTGTTTTAATGTGTATGGTGTATTTGTATCGCTCTTGGACAATACGATATCTACATTCTTTTGTTCCAAGAGTATTTGTTGAGTTTGTCCTAAATAATCCGTATTGGTTGTATATTGGTTCTTCCATTTGTGCACCATTTCTTTTGCAAAAGGGGAGGAGGGTTGGAATAGGTGTTCGTACATGGATTTCTCGCTCTTGGACTCGACCAATTCTAAATCCGCGGACACGACTGGATTCAATGGGAACAGTTGATCTTCGGGTAAATATTCGATGGGGAGTTTGAAGTTGGTGTGTATCGCTGTTTGTTTATTTTCAACGCCGGCTGATTCTGCGACGATGGATTCTACATTTTGTTTTAATTTGTATAGGATAGGTGAATCCAATATAGCTGACGATTCTAGGATGAACATATGTTTACGTTTACGAATACCGATGAGAAATTCTATAAAGTAGTCGTATTTTAATACGAGTACTTTTACGCGGCTGGTGTGGAGATTATTATATGTCTTTCAAGTCAAAGGTCTAAAAAGATTATTCAAACCCTGAT
>Ga0114968_10000187_pt1 | contig 46388 bp, 64 predicted proteins | sample M_130807_EF_Meta_FD_87020 | JGI IMG/M metagenome (GOLD analysis project Ga0114968, IMG submission 87020) | Freshwater microbial communities from Lake Montjoie, Canada to study carbon cycling - M_130807_EF_MetaG | ecosystem: Environmental > Aquatic > Freshwater > Lake | place: Lake Montjoie... | reverse complement strand
TAACAACTTTACAAGTAATTCCTTCTATTTCTGGCGGTAATATTGCAACAATTAAACTTTATGCAGATTCAACATCTTCATCAACATTAAATGTTACAAATTTATCTATAGATGGTAATTCTACTAACAATACTATTTTATCTTCATCAACAGCAACATATCAGGCTACCATAAGCAAACCAAGCGGTACTGTTATTACAAATTATTTAAGTATAAAAGATAGTGCGGCTACTGGTGGCGCAGTGTGGAGAGCACCAACAACCAATGGAAATATAGATAATGGAAATAATACTGGTTGGATTTTTGGGGCTTATAGTGCAAACAATAGTAACTTTTTGGCATTTTTCTAAAGTAAAATCACGACAAACTAAGGAAAAAACATGGCACAGTCAGGATATACCCCAATACTTATTTATGCAAGTGGAACCGCCTCTAACACGCCATCTTCGGGCAATTTAACGACTGGCGCATCTGGTGCTGAACTTGCCATAAATTACGCCGACGGTAAGTTGTTTTATAAAGATGGATCTGGTGTTGTCCAAACAATTGCATCCAAAGCATCTGTTGCGGGAACTGTTTCTAGTGTTAGCTGGACTGGCGGTATTGTTTCTGTAGCTACGGCAACAAGTACACCTGCATTGACCATAGCAGGAACATCTGGTGGAGTTCCTTACTTTTCTAGCGCATCAACTTGGGCATCATCTGGAGCATTGACTGCTAACGCTCTTGTACTTGGTGGTGGTGCTGGAACCGCTCCAACGGTGTTAGGAAGCCTTGGAACAACATCTACGGTACTCCATGGCAATGCCGCTGGCGCACCTACATTTGGCGCTGTTGCGTTGGCTTCTGATGTGTCTGGAACCCTGCCCCTTGGTAATGGTGGAACAGGTCTAACTTCATTTACTGCTGGTGACTTGGTTTACTTTGCCAGCGGCACATCATTTACTAAGCTTGGTATTGGAACCGCTGGTCAATACTTGACAGTAAATTCTGGCGCTACCGCCCCTCAGTGGACAACGGCGGTTGCATCGGGTGTTACGTCTTTCCAGACAAGCATGGCTGGTTTGACCCCCAATACAGCGACTACTGGTTCAGTTACTCTTGCTGGCACTTTGGGGCCTGCTAATGGCGGTACAGGCGTTGCAAATAATTCAGCGGCTACTGTTACATCATCTGGCAACTTTGCGTATACCAGAACGCTTACAGGGACTACCAACGTCACGTTTCCAACTAGCGGTACTTTGTTAAGCACAGCGGCAGTAATAACTCCTGCGCAGGGTGGTACAGGTGTTGCAAATAACGCATCAAGCACTCTTACAATTTCTGGGGCTTATGCAACAACACTAACTGTTTCTGCAACAACCGCTATAACTCTGCCGACAGGTGGAACATTAGCCACATTGACTGGAACTGAAACGCTGACAAATAAGACGCTGACCAATCCAACAATCACTAACTACACAGAGACGTTACAGGCGTTAAGTACTGTTGGTGCATCAAACACCCTTGCGTTGACCAATGGAACGGTGCTAACGGCAACATTGACAGCCTCAACACCCTGTACGTTCACAATGCCTACAGCAACAGCAGGCAAGTCATTTATTTTGATTTTGACTCAGGCGGCAACAGGCATGACAACAGCAACATTCACAGGTGTTAAGTGGCCTGCTGGAACTGCGCCAACAATTACTGCAACAGCATCTGCTGTAGACATCTTGTCGTTTGTTGCAAATGGCACAAGCTGGTATGGCACTGCATCACAGGCGTTTGCATAATGTTTAGCGCACCTAATTATTTTCTTACTCGTAAGGCAACTGGAGGCAGTGCGGGGAATAAAGGTATCTTTGGATATGGGTATGTAAGTTCTGGGTATTTTGGTTCTAATGTATCAATGACTAATCTTGTATCAAATACTGGAGTGGTTGCTACTGACACAACGGGAGTAGGAACAGCAAGATTCATTCTTGCCGCTTGTGGTTATGGGGGAGATAAAGGTATTTTTGGTTATGGCAGTACAGGTTCTTCTGTATCAATGACTAATCTTGTATCAAATACTGGAGTGGTTGCTACTGACACAACGGGAGTAGGAACTGCAAGATATGGTCTTGCCGCTTGTGGTTATGGTACAAATAAAGGTATTTTTGGTTATGGCAGTACAGGTTCTTCTGTATCAATAACCAATCTTGTATCAAATACTGGAGTGGTTGCTACTAACACAACGGGAGTAGGAACTGCAAGATATAGTCTTGCCGCTTGTGGTTATGGTACAGATAAAGGTATCTTTGGCTATGGAGTTGCCAGTGGTCAGTTATCGATGACTAATCTTGTATCAAATACTGGAGTGGTTGCTACTGACACAACGGGAGTAGGAACTGCAAGATATTATCTTGCCGCTTGTGGTTATGGTACAGATAAAGGTATCTTTGGATATGGGTATACAAGTTCTTTTGTATCAATGACTAATCTTGTATCAAATACTGGAGTGGTTGCTACTAACACAACGGGAGTAGGAACCGCAAGAGGGGGTCTTGCCGCTTGTGGTTATGGTGGGAATAAGGGTATCTTTGGATATGGGTATATATCTGGTATTGATCTATCAATAACCAATCTTGTATCAAATACTGGAGTGGTTGCTACTGACACAACGGGAGTAGGAACCGAAAGAGGGGATCTTGCCGCTTGTAGTTTTTCTTCTTAACAACATAAAAAATCATGTTTAGCGCACCTAATTATTTTCTTACTCGTCAAGCTAATGTAGTTGGTACAGGGAATAAAGGTATCTTTGGATATGGGTATTCAGATTCTTTGGGTGTATCAATGACTAATCTTGTATCCAATACTGGAGTAGTTTCTGCTGATACTACTGGGGTTGGAACTGCAAGATATGGTCTTGCCGCCTGTGGATATGGTACAGATAAAGGTATTTTTGGATATGGGTATACTGGCAGTGTGGCATCAATGACTAATCTTGTCTCAAATACTGGAGTGGTCGCTACTGATACTACTGGAGTAGGAACTGCAAGATATGGTCTTGCCGCTTGTGGTTATGGTGGAGACAAGGGTATTTTTGGTTATGGAAATAATAATTCTAGTTATCGTCTTTCAACAACCAATAAAGTTTCAAATACTGGAGTAGTTTCTGCTGACACAACGGGAGTAGGAACAATAAGATCCAATCTTGCCGCTTGTGGTTATGGCGGAGACAAGGGCATATTTGGATATGGATATAATGATTCTGTTGGTTCTGTTTCAATTACCAATAAAGTATCCAATACTGGGGTAGTTGCTACCGATACTACGGGAGTAGGAACAATAAGATCCGATCTTGCCGCCTGTGGATATGGTACAGATAAAGGTATTTTTGGTTATGGGGAAAGTGGTTATGGTGGTTATGTATCAATGACCAATAAAGTTTCAAATACTGGAGTAGTTTCTGCTGATACTACTGGAGTAGGAACAGCAAGAACCCAACTTGCCGCTTGTGGTTATGGCGGAGACAAAGGTATTTTTGGATATGGATATATTAGTTTTGTTCGGGTTTCAACAACCAATAAAGTTTCAAATACTGGGGTAGTTGCTACCAATACTACGGGAGTAGGAACCGCAAGAGATAGTCTTGCCGCTTGTAGTTTTTCTTCTTAACAACATAAAAAATCATGCCATCAAAATTAAATTCAGAATTCAATTATCGCTACCAAGTTGAGGGTAATACCCCTTGGGAAAAGATCAAAGTGCTTCAGGGTTTTCTTGAAGGTCGTGTTCGTGCCGCCGCACTTGAGCGCGTGTCTGAATTAAAGTACAAAGCAAAAATTGAAGAGATTGAACACTTAAAAGAAGTTGGGGCGGCAAAATATTTAGTGACACTTGCACAAGCCGAATTGGTTGAAGTTGAATCCGTCAAAGAAAAAGAAAAAGAAGCGTTTGAACTCAATAGGCAAGAAATAGCAATTCTTGAAAAGCTTCTTAATGAACTGTATATGATTGCAGAACCCACCAGAATTAAGGGTTACACAGACGAGCAGATGTTTGAAGCTAACGCCGCAAACGAGTTTACGGTTTGGGTTGCTAGAGAAATCCATGCGGAGATATTGGCTACAGGTCATCCAAGCCCTGCCAAGCTGAGGAATGCGATGCTGTACCCCGGCGCTTTTGAGGCGTTACAAAAAATAGGGTTGATACCGCAAGAAGCTACCATCATCATAGGAAACACTGATCCCCTGAAAATTGAGTTAGATGCCGCATCCCCACAACAACTTCTTATTAAAGAAGAAAAAAATCTTTTAAACTAACTTCTGGAGTGAACTATGGAAAAAATTTCAATCACCACACAACTTTTGAACCAAGTGCTTGGCTACCTTGGCACACGACCTTACCAAGATGTTTTCCATTTGGTAACAGCAATTCAAGAAGAAGCAAAAAATCAAGTAGTTGCAGAGCCAGAAGTGGTTTCTGAAGAATGACAAAAGGACTTGGTCATGGACTCATTAGAAACAAAACTTGCTGTGCATGAAGCTATCTGCGCAGAGCGTTATGAGGCTATTCAGAAGACGTTAGCTGATGGCGATAAGCGCATGACCAAGATTGAGTATTTGCTTTATGCGGTCATCATGGCTGTGCTGTTTGGCCCCGGTGTTGCGGCAGAGTTTGTCAAAAAGTTGCTGGGGCTATAAATTGACCCAATCACGATCCTCATCGCCGCCAAAGCTTGCGTTAGTGCAATCCGTGAAGGAACCGCGCTTTATAAACAAGCCAAAACCGCTTTCATGGAGATCAAGTCCTCGGTTGATGAAATTGTCGGAGATGCCCAACAGGTGCAGTCTTTTTGGAGGCGGCTCTTCGGAGCCAAGCCAACCAGATCAGACGCAATCCAGCCTGTGGCGAAAAAGAAGGAAAAGTATGTAGCTGTTGACGAAACCAAGGTGATGACAGGCATCGTAGAGCAATTGACGACGTTTTTCCACCTTCAAGATCAGTTAGCGGCACATATCAGAGAAGAGGAAGAAAAAAGCAAGACGGTCTATGACCCTAATGCCAACCTGATGGAGGCGGCTTTAAAGCGGATCATGGCGCAAGACCAGATGGCGGCTTTAGAGGTTGAGATCAGGGAATGTATGGTGTACAACGCTCCCAAAGAGATGGGTGCTTTATACAGCAGAACATTTGAGACTAGAGAGATTATTGCGGCAGAACAAGAACAAGCAAGGTTAAAACAAGAAGCGCAACAGAGGTACAAGCAATGGCAACGGCGGGAGGCAAAAAGAAACCTTCAAGCAAAGTCAGCGTACCTGATTGGAACAGCGGTATTCCTCCTGTATCTGTGGTTGTGGCTTCTCCTGTTAAATCGGTGGGGGAAGACATGATTAACGGAATTATTCTTTTGATTTTGGTTGGCTTCTTGTTTCCGTTGACTGCAATGATGTACCTAGATATTCTGGAAGCCAAGCACGAAGTGAAGGCGCAGATACAAAAAGTTGAACGACTGAGAAGAGAAATTGAAAAGGAAAAACGTGATGCAAGCACCGATAAATCCCAATGACAAAACAGCCGTACATTTTATTTATTGGTATGCGTGGTTTTGGGCTATTACTTCAGTCTTTTATTTTTTCTGTGTGACATTTATTTTGTTGCCAGAGGGCGGTAGAGACTTTGCCAACATCATCCTTGGCTTCTTGCTAGGTACAGCGGTAGCCACGATCATTTCGTTCTTTTATGGCTCAAGCAAGTCAAGCAAAGACAAGACTGATGCAATGATGAAAGCTGATGATGCTAAGCCTCTTTAATCCTTGGGTGATCCTTTCTCTGATTTGTGCTTTTCTTGGCTTTGGCTATGAATCGTATTTGATGGGCATAAAGCATGAGGAAAATCGCCAGCAACTTGAGATTGCAACCTTAAATGCTCAAGCTAGACAGAGGGAGCGGGCATTAACGTCTGCCGTTAATATTACTTCAACTCAACTTGTGAAAGCCAACAATGATGCCAAACTTAAAACTCAAAAGTTATATTCTTCTATTGATTCTGGTACTCTCAGGTTGCGCCTCAAAACCACCTGCACCGTACCAGCCTCCGACAATCCCACCCCTGCCAGCGGAGATAGCGTTCAAGCAACAGCCGAACTTGACGGAGAGACTGCTAAAAATCTTATCGCCATCACAGACGACGGAGACAAAGCCATCAGGCAATTAAATGCTTGCATTGATGCTTATAACAACATTTACAACACTTTAAATCAGAAAAAATAGAATTACTTTAACTTTCACTAATTTGTCATTGATATAACTTATATTTTGGCAACTTTGGAGCTTTTATGAAGTTGTCTGACCAAGAATTTATTGAGCTTTGGAAGAGTCATAATGGCTATGCTGTTGATGTAGCAAAAGCGGCTGATATAAGTGTAAGGTCAGTGCTTAAACGCAGACGCAATGTGGAAGTTAAATATGGGCAATCATTAGAAGCTCGTACACCTAAAATAGATGTTTCCACAAAACCTAGCGTGAGTCGTAAAGACTTGGGGATGTTAAATTCCACGGTCATTGTGTTCAGTGATGCGCACTTTTGGCCCGGCATCCACACAACGGCATACAAGGGGCTTCTTTTTATGATCAAGGAGCTTCGCCCTCAGGCTGTAATTGCCAATGGCGATATTTTTGACGGCGCTTCGATCAGCAGGCATCCAAGGATCTGCTTCGATTCCACTCCATCGGTTATTCAAGAATTAAAGGCTTGCGAGCTTGCGATGGGTGAGATTGAAGATGCCGCAAAGAAAGCTAGAAGCAATACTCAATTGATTTTTACTCTTGGAAATCATGATGCTAGATTCGAGTCGCGTTTGGCGGCAAATGCGCCACAGTACGAGTTTGTAAAAGGGTTTAGTCTCAGGGATCACTTTCCTGCTTGGACACCCTGCTGGGCTTGCTGGCCTACGGAGAATACGATTGTCAAGCACCGATGGAAGGGTGGAATTCACGCTACCCATAACAACACCGTGAATAGCGGGGTAAATATTTGTACTGGGCATCTACACAGTCTTAAAGTGACTCCATTTGATGACTACAACGGCACAAGGTTTGGAGTGGATACTGGAACATTAGCCGAACCGACAGGCCCTCAATTTGAGAACTACCTTGAACTATCTCCAACTAATTGGCGTTCAGGGTTTGCTGTGCTTACATTCCATAACGGACGTTTGTTGTGGCCTGAGTTAGTGCATACATGGGCAGAGGGTCAGATTGAATTTAGGGGCAAAATCTATGACGTATGATCTTGTTACTTATCTGCGCTCAGAAATAAAAGAGTTGCATAAAATTTTGCATGAGACTCAGCTTGCTTTAGCCCAAGCGAACGATAGGCTCAATCGTCGATCAGAACCTCTAACTGATGAACGTATATATTCTTTATATACCCGCAGTCTTGACTGGAGACAGTTGGCTAGGGATATAGAGTCCGATCATGATATTTGATTCGTTATTCGCGAATGGCGAATAAAAAAAGGGAGTCCGAAGACTCCCTACAGGCAACTGCGGATAGATTATCCCACTAATTCCCAAACAAGTCCATCTTCATCTTCAACGATGTCGCCGACAGCGTACTCACCATTTTCTTCTTCTACTTCTTCTTCTTCGCCATCATAGTCTTCAACTAAATCATAGTCGGCGGCCCAACCGTGATCTTTTTGGAACTCAACGAATTCAACGATGAGTTGAGCCTTTTCAAAATCATCTGTTTCAATAGTCACTTTTTGATCTTCGTCCCAAGACCAATCACCAATGTCAATTTCAACTTTGTACATAACGTACTCCTTAAAAAATTTGGCACAATCGCCAAGACAAATGATAGAATGAAAATGTGACAGAAGATAATTTTTTTAAACCAATTTAATGCTAATTAAGGAATAAAAAATGCAACTTACAGAAAACTTTAGCTTACATGAATTGACCAAATCAGAGACTGCATTGCGGTTAAATTTGGACAATACCCCTGACGAAGGAGCAATTGATAGCCTGCGCTTGTTGGCTCAAAAGGTTCTTCAGCCTGTGCGTGATCACTATGGTATGGGTGTCAAAGTCAATTCTGGCTACCGTAGCCCTGAGTCAAATGCGGCGGTGGGGGGTAGCAAGACATCTGATCATTGCAAGGGTCAGGCGGCTGATATTGAGATTCCTAGCGTCCCTAACGCTGAGCTTGCTCAATGGATTATGTACAACTTGGACTATACGCAGTTGATATTGGAGTTCTACACCCCCGGCATCCCTGACAGCGGCTGGGTTCATGTGAGCTACGACCCCAACAACCTCAAAAAACAAGAGTTGACAGCCATGAAAGTGGATGGCAAGACTCAATACATTAATGGTCTTATAGCATAATACCAAGAATGCTTTAAATATCTTGGCACAAACACAAAACTTCCTTAGAATGTAATGGAACCTTTTTAAGGAAAAAGCCATGAAAGGGCGATGATGTCTACTCCAAGCTGGGTGATGACTTATGATTCCCTCAACTCCACTGTACTTCAATATTTGGAGCGCAGTGACCCAGCTACGGTTGCCGCGATTCCAACCTTCATTACTTTGTGTGAGTTTGAGATTGCTGAGCAGATTAAGACGCTGGGTCAGTTGAATGTTGCTACCTCAACAATGAGTGCCAACAACCCTGTGCTTCAAAAGCCTGCCAGATGGCGCAAGACTGTTTCTATGAACGTGACCACATCTAGCGGCGCACAGCCAGTGTTCTTGCGTAAGTTTGAGTACCTAAAGAATTATTGGCCTGACGCAACCCAAACAAGTCTGCCATTGTTTTACTCTGACATTGATTACGACAATTGGTACTTGGCTCCGACACCTGATCAAGCATATTCTTTTGAAGTGCTGTATTACGAGCGCATCCAACCATTGTCATCTGACAATCAAACGAATTGGTTAACCCGCAATGCCCCCAACGCAATGTTGTATGGAACATTGTTGCAGGCAATGCCATTCTTGAAAAACGATCAGCGTCAAATCTTCCAAGAAAAATACAAAGAAGCTATTGCCGCACTGAAGACAGAAGACACCACACGAGTGGGTGACCGACAAACTATAGCTGTGGACTCATAACCATGACCAACTATGTAAATCCTTTAACTGGCTCAACAATCAATCCATCTCAGGTTGGTTATGAGTCATTGTCCATTTCAGTTAATACCACGCTTAACTGGCCTATCAACGGCAATGACACAAGCGTTGTTGCCAATATCATGGACATCACCGCCACCGTAGGTAGCCTGTCTTTGATTTTGCCGTCTGCTCAACAGGTGTCGGTTGGTCAAAACATCATCATCCGAAATGTTGGCTCCAACCAATTTAATGTAACCAATGCTGGCGGTGGCGTGATTGCTACGATTACCTCTGGTATTGCTAACTTCATCTACCTGACAAACAATAGCACTGACAACGGTACATGGACTGTTATTACATTTGGCGCGGGTACATCTTCTGCTAACGCATCTACATTGGCTGGTTATGGACTTGCCGCCTTAAATACAACCCTAAACCAAGCTTACAACCTATCCACAATTGCTTCTACTTACACCTTATTGCCATCTGATAGAGCTAATTTTATTGTTTGGACTGGTGGGGCTGGAGCATTGACCCTTCCGTCATCTTCGGGTGTTGGCAATAATTGGTTTGTTATTGTTCGAAATGGTGGCTCTGGTATTCTTACTATTACCCCACAAGGTATTGACACGATTGATGGAAATGCAAATCAACAGCTTCAATTGACTGAGTCAATGGTTATTGTTTGTAATGGAACTGGCTTCAATACATTTGCGTATGGCAGATCAAATCAATTTGCATTTACTACCCTTGCTAAGAACGTAACAGGTGGCACAGTTACCTTGACCTCGGCAGAGGGCGCAAACATCATTCAAGAATACAGCGGAACCTTAAGTTCCAACTGCACGGTTGTTGTGCCTTCTACGGTTCAATTGTATTCATTGCAAAATGGCACGTCTGGGGCGTATAGTCTTACATTTAGAACATCTGGCGGTGGAAGTAATGTTGTTTTGCCCCAAGGTCAAACCATTATTGTGGTTTGCGATGGAACGAACGTCTATAACGCGCAGACATCAACGATTGCTACAACATCGTCCTTGACGCTTGGAAACGGTTCTGCTGGATCTCCATCATTAAACTTTACTGGAGATGCAACCACGGGCTTGTATTTGATTGGTAGCGGTCAGTTAGGATTTTCTGCTGGCGGCACAAACAGAATGAGTCTTACGTCAACAGGATTATTAGTTCCTGTTGGAATTGGTGGGGGTGTATTTTGACCGTTAAGGTTACTACCCTTTCTGTCAAGCCCGGCATCCAGCGCGATGGCACTCTATTTGCCTCCGATGGTTACATCGATGGCGAGTGGGTTCGTTTTCAGCGTGGCATGCCAAGAAAGATTGGCGGGTATAACGGCATATTTTTAAACGCTACGGGCATCTCTCGTGGCATGACAATGACCTCAACTGGTGGCTTGAACTACGTTTTATCTGGCTACAACGCAGGCTTGGAGCAATGGTCTACTGATAATGATGATGGCGTAGGGTTTGGCCCACAAAAAGTTTTACCTATAGGCAGTATTACAACCTACTCAATTACGACCGCAGGAAAAGGTTATGTCAATGGCACATATACTAGTATCTCTCCAGTTACAGCAACTGGAAATGGTACTGGCGCTACTTTTACGGTAGTTGTTTCTGGTAATGTGGTTGCATCTATTACTGCAACTGCAAACGGCACTGGTTATGGATACGGTGATACTTTTTCTTTTGCAAGTTCATCAATTGGAGGAAACAATTTATCAACTGTTGCTGTTACTGGAACTGCTGGACAATTTTCATGTGCCAGCACAATTACTCTTGTGGTTGGACAAGCTATAACTGTAACGGGAATTTTGTCTGGAACCGCAACAGGAATTTCTGCTGGAACATATTATGTTATTACTGGTGGTACAACAAGTTTTACTTTGTCCGCTACTTTGGGTGGAACACCAATTGTTACAACCGCTGGTACAACTACTGGATTGACTTTTAATCCAGTTACTTTATTTTCGGGAAGCATTAATTCAGTAACATATTCTGGGGTCAATATTGCTCCATCTGATAATTATTTTCAGCCAAACAATAATAATCTTTGGCAATTTGATATTGGCTATGACTCTACGGGTGGAAATGCAAACAATGTGATTGCGCACCCGGGGCAAAACCTCACAAACATTGACAGCACCGTCAACACACGCCCTTTGTTCGGCGCGTTCCCCGGCTCCGCTCTCGCGCCTGTGGGAGTATTTACAGCTACTGGCACAACCAACAGCACCACAACCTTCACGCTTACTACTGCCAACACAAGGGTAGGTGCAGGTCAAACCATTACTGGAACTGGAATACCTTCTGGAACTACTGTTGTTTCGGTTGTTGGCACAGCGGTCACTATGTCAGCCGCCGCAACCGCCACTGGAAGCATTACGGCTACCTTTGACAACAACATCTCTGTCTCTGGTGGCGTGGTCATGCTCCACCCATACTTGTTTGTTTACGGAAACAATGGATTGATCCAGAACTGCGCCGCTGGCGACTTTAGCGATTGGGTATCCTCTGATGCCAACGCCAATAACGTATCCACAGGAAAGATCGTTAAAGGGCTTCCAATTCGCGGTGGTACTACATCACCATCTGGGTTGTTTTGGGCGCTAGATTCAGTGATTAGGGTGTCTTATGCACCCTCCACGGTCAATGGCTTGAATTTCTATTGGAAGTATGACCTGCTAACCAGCCAAACCTCAATCATGTCGTCACAGTGCGTGATTGAATACGACGGCATCTTCTACTGGTGCGGTGTGGATCGCTTCCTTTGCTACAACGGTGTGGTACAGGAAATCCCTAATACCCTGAACCAAAACTACTTCTTTGACAACCTGAACTATGCCCAGCGCCAAAAGGTGTGGGTGTCTAAGGTTCCTCGCTATGGTGAAATTTGGTGGTTCTATCCCAAGGGTGATGCGACTGAATGTACTGATGCAATCATCTACAACGTGCGTGAGAAGACTTGGTATGACGCTGGACAAGCCTATGGAGCAAGACGCTCTGCTGGAGCATTCTCTGAGGTGTTTAGGAACCCCGTGTGGGCTGGTAATGAAGTCAATACGCAAGGAAAGTACACCATCTGGCAACACGAGAAGGGTGTCAACCAAATTTACTTGACCAACGTGAATGCCATACGCTCGATGTTTGAGACTTGTAATCTTGGGCTGGTGACTGGGGGGCCGGGGAACCCGCAACTCGTAGGCGACAACTTGTGGGCGCGGATAGACAGGGTCGAACCTGACTTTGTCCAAGTTGGAGAAATGAATATTGTCGTGACTGGTAAGGGTTACGCAAACGATGTTGACATTGAGTCTGCTCCATATCCCTTTCAGCCTGATACTCTAAAGGTAGACATGCGTGAACAGAGGCGTGAATTGCGATTGCGGTTTGAGTCAAATACTCAAAACGGCAATTACCAAATGGGTAAGATTTTGATCTCCGTCGAGGGTGGAGATGTTCGTTCGACTGGAAATCCATGACAACAGCATATGATCCTCGCAACATGGAATGGGATTACTGGTGCAGGCTCACCGAGGAGTTGTTTGCTCAGCAACAGCTTGGCAATGTGCCTGAAGAGCGGTGGAGAGATTGGGTCGATGGATTGGCTGGTGTTGGTAACTTCATGAACTCTGGGGTTCCTGATAGCCGTGGCTTTGAGAAATGGCAAGACTGGGCTGAGCAGTTTGTTGGCATTATGAGTGTGGGGTAAACATGACAACAAGAGCACAACAATTAGAGGCCCTTCAAGCCGCCGCTGATCGCAAAAAATCGTTGCAAATTTTGAGACAGCAAGAAGTAAATGATGCTCTATATAAGTTTGATTTGGAGGCTCGCACCGCCGCAAATAAAGCGGGAATAAAAATTCCTCAAAATGTAAATTTTGTTGATTTTGTGGCAGATGCACAGTTAGGGGTTTCTAAAACACAAATATTAGCCGCCATTGTGCCAGATAAAAGCAAACCAAATTGGAAAAAAAATCAAGAGATTGCTTTAAAAAACCCTTTGGTTACTCCTCAAAGTCTTGTAAATAAAATTAGTGGTAATCCAAATCAAGCTTTTTCAACTGCAATTAAAACTTCTATTCAGGCTAGTGGGAATGATCCCCAAAAGCCATCCACTTATGTACAAGCCGCTCAAAATTCAGGTTTGTCTGCAAATGTTATCAATAGCGCAACGAATGCAGGTAATAGTGCTCGACAGCAACAAATTAAAGCTTGGTCAAAAATGACTGGTGGCAGTGATGTAACAAATCCTAAAAGCGGTCTTGAGGAAATTACTGATATATTTATTGCGCCTATATTGCATGCGGGTGAAAATATTATTATGGGTGCTGGCGACTTAATGGGCGATGTAGCCCATTCCCCAGTAGGCGGCCTTATAATACAAGCTGGTTTGGCATATTGCATACCCTTTGCGGGAGAAGCTTTAGCCGCTGGACTTGGCGTATCTACTACGGTAGGCACGGCAATGGTTAATGTTGGTGTCCAAGTTGCGCAAGGCAAATCTTTTGAAGATGCAGTAAAAAGCGTAGGGACTGGTTTACTTATAGATACTGGTTCACAAGCTGTTGCTAAAGAATTTAATACAGTTATCAACAATCCCAAGGTAACAAATGCCGTAGTTTCTGCGGGTGCATCTGCGGTAAAAACTGCGGTAGCGGGCGGAACAAAAGAAGATATATTAAAAAGTGCTGGTGCATCTTTAGCTGGATCTGGGGTATATGGTTTAACTGGTAGCAAGGTTGCTGGAGCCGCCGCTTCTGGTGCGGTTAAGGGTGGTTTAACAGGAGCCGCAATGGGTGCGGCTGGTGCGCTTGGATCAAGCTCTACCGCCCCCAAAACAACAACCCCTACAACAGCAACCCCCCCATTTGTCCCTGAAAAAACAGCAGAGGCTTCACCGCTTGATTCTACGGAATCAACAAGTGCAGATCCGGGGATTAAAGTTGCGGGTGGCGATGATGCTTCTGCATTGCATATGGCAGGTATTTCTGCCATGCCAGAAATGCTTGGCAGATCAAACGAAACAGCAAGCCCTCTTTCTGCAACAACAGATGAAGGCGAAACTTTTTACCAAAGAACAATCACTGGCAAAACGCCAGATGGAAAAGAATATTCATATACCGCTACTTATGATCCTGCAAAAAACGAAGTTTTTTATACAACAAGCGGTATTACACAAGATGAAGAAGGAAATGTAATTCCATCAGGAGGTGCGGGCGCATCTGCAAGTATTACAAGGCCTGATTTTTCACCAAAAGTAGAAACAATTCCTAGCTTGCCATCTAATGTTCAATTAAATGATGAGCCATATGATCCTATTTTTAGCGGTGGCTTGCCAAGCAATATACCTAAACCAACAAAATCAGGATCTAGCTCTGGATCAGGTAATGCTGGAGTAACTGGTGGTAGTGGAGTTAGCGGGGGATTACCCAGTGGCGTTACTGGTGGCGTTACTGGGGGAGTACCCAGTGGAGTTACTGGCGGCGTTACTGGCGGCGTTACTGGCGGCGTTACTGGCGGTGTTACTGGCGGTGTTACTGGCGGTGTTACTGGCGGTGTTACTGGAGGATTGCCCGGAGGAGTACCCGGGGGAGTACCCAGTGGGGTTACTGGTGGCGTTACTGGGGGAGTACCCGGGGGAGTACCCGGGGGATCAGGGACAGGCTCAGGAACTGTTGTAAATACAGATGTGCCAACTTCCCCATTACCCACAACAACAAATACAGCAACAAACACAGGATCAGGCGTAAAATCAAGCGCGGGATCGGTAACAAAAACAGGCACTGGAACAAGCACAGGATCTGGATTATCACTAGGCGCGGGCGAAGCTGGCGCTTTAACTGCTTTGGAGAGTTACTTGACAACGACTGGAGACACAACCCCATTTGAGTTGGCTCAACTCAAGCAATTATTTCCAGAATTAACCCCAGATATGGCAAAAATATTGATGGAAAGGGTAGGCGTTACCCCATCAATGTTGGCAAATCCAAACTTTATTGTTCCAGATACACAACCGAGCATAAATCCTGATCAAGACCCTAACTTGTCTGCGGTTGAGTTGGCTAACTTTGGTCAGCCTGATGAAGATTACCAGTATGCCGCCAAGGGTGGAAGCATGAAACTTCCAAAGGGTCATCATCCTGAATTTATTACTGGTCAGACTGGTCACTATGCCCAAGGGCGCGGTACGGGTCAATCAGACGACATTCCAGCCGTTTTGCACGATGGTGACTATGTTGTTGACGCTGACACGGTTGCCGCCTTTGGAGACGGTTCTAGCAAGGCTGGAGCGGGTGCTTTGGAGCATTTTCGTCGAAGCATCCCTGAACATCACAGTGGCGGAGGTCAACCCATCCCAGCTAAAATAGCTGACGGAGAATATGTCCTTCCTGCGGGTTTTGTCACTTCACTTGGTCGAGGTTCCAACAAACAGGGCGCAAAGATGTTAGATGCAATGAGAGAGCAAATAAGAGCGCATAAAAGATCAGCGCCTGACACAAAGATACCACCAAAAGCAAAAAGTCCACTTCAGTATATGAATGAGGCAATGAAAGGTTAAAAATGGCAGATTTACTCCAAAGCTCACAAAAGACGGAAACGCAAGCGCCGTCGTATTACACAAACTATTTGAACAGTATTGCCTCTGGTGGGCAGAATGCGGTTCAAGGAGCTAAATTTGTTGGTGCGCAACCACTGCAACAGCAAGCCTTTTCTAATGTTGCTCAAAATGTAGGCAACTATCAGCCTGCATTGACTGGCGCTCAGCAAACTTTAGGTCAGGCTACTAATACCAGCCCACTGAATGCGGCTCAGACTTATTTCAACAATGCCAATGTTGATCAGTCTCAGCTTGCTCAGCAATACATGAGTCCATACACACAAGATGTGGTGAACTCAATTGGCACTTTAGGTCAACGCAACATTCAGCAAAACTTAGCTCCGCAGGCAACCGCAGGTGCGGTAGGTTCTGGTCAGTTTGGTTCACAGCGTGGCGCACAAGTTCTTGGTCAAACCATCCAAAATGCTAACACTGACATTTTGGCTCAACAGAATCAAGCATTGCAAACTGGTTACCAGAATGCTATGGCAAACGCTCAAAAACAACAACAATTACAAGCTCAATTAGGTCAGACCGCTGGTAACTTGGCGGCTACAGGTCAAGGCAATCTGATCAATGCCGCTACGGTGGGCGGCAACTTGGCTGGTCAGCAACAGCAACTGAGTCTTGCTGATATAAATGCTTTGTCAACACTTGGCGGTCAACAACAAACTATTGCTCAAAATCAGCAACTGTTTCCATTGACAACATTATCCAAGCAGGCTGAGTTGATGCGCGGTTATCAGATACCTACAACTACGGTCAATACTTACCAAGGATCGCCCTTGTCTGCAATTACAGGCTTAGGAGCAACTGTTGCTGGATTGACGCAACCCGGCCCGGGTCGTTATGATTCAAAAGGCAATTACATTCCCGGCGCTTCAGCGGTAAGTAATATATACGCTGGGGCAAAAGATTTATACGGTTGGGCTAAAAATCAGTGGAATGGAGACACCACAACTATTCCAGCGCATGGAGAAACAGATGCTCCCGATACTAGCGGTCAGGTTGGATATGAAGAACCAATTTAATAAAGGAAAATGAATCATGGCAAATGAAACGCCTTCAACACCGGGACTAAATGCATTTGGTGATCCTTCTAAATTGAATTTTTTCAATGCTAATGAACAAGATCAGCAAGAGTATCAAAACGCGCTCAGACAAAGCATTACCGCCTTAGAAGAAAGATACGCTAGACCAAACTGGTTCAAGATTGCCGCTGGGTTTGCTAAGCCACAACTTGGTGGATTTATGGCGGGTCTTGGAAGTGCCGCTGAAGCTATGGGTGAGACTGTTGAACAGCAACGCGCCGCAGAACTTCCTATTTCACAACTTAGGGCGCAACTTGCTATGTCTAAGATTGGCATGGGGCAAAACAAGTTAGTTGCTGACAAATTTCAAGAGTGGAAAGATAAGGGATCAAAACCAGAAGATTTAATGGCATTGAGAGACCTTGCGATGGCAACCGCACCCAATGCGCCTGTTACTGCGGCTATTGGAAAGCGCTATGATTCTTTGGTTACGGAGCGTCAACTTTCATCTGCTGATCAAGCTAATGTTATTGGGCGAATTAACACCGCAAAGGCATTGGGTCGACCAGTAGACCCTGCTGATATAGCCAAGCTTGCGCAATATTCAAAAACGCCTGATTACGCTCCAAACCGATCAGAAGAAAAACCTGAACCATTCAAGCCAGTCACCGATACTAGTGTGAATGCAGATTATTCTTTGGCTTCTAAACTTGGCAATGCAAATCTTCAATCTGCAATAGATAACGCCAATAATGTTCCTAATGGAGAAAATGGAGTTATTTCAACGCCAGTGCAAAAAACAATAATTGAATCTTCTCCAATTAAAACACCTTCTTCAATTAAATCTGCACCCAAAGCTAAAAATGAATTGTCAATTCCAGAACAAAATCTGATTAACCAAGCGTTTGGCGCACCCGACACGAAAAGCCCGGTGTATGGCAAGAATCCGCAATTGCAACCCGATCAGGATCAAAAAACTTCTAATGAGAAGTATCCTGTTTTGCATCCTCGACCAAATACAACAGATCTTGATGAAACAAGAGCGGCGGCAGAAATTGCTTTTGCAAAAGATGCGGCAAATAAAACTGAATCAGTATTTGAAGGTCAATTCAAAACTGTTGCTCCATATATGAATCCAACAATTATTGATCCTTATAGACAATCAGTTTCAAAGGTTCTTTACTATACAACCAATCCAAAAACAAAAGATGTTGCCGACTCAGTTTTTAATGTTTTGGGTCAGGGAACTTTGACTGCTCAAGCTCTTAAATCATTGCAGGCTGGCTTGCAAGCAAATATTTCTGGCGGGTTACTGGCTGGAAGTTTTAGTTTGAGTTTTCCTACTGAAATTTGGCAAGATGCTGGCCTTAAGCCCCATCAATATGAAATGGCTAATAAAATTACCAGTGAAATGGCAAAGCAAGTATTTTATGAGGCGGCTCTTAAGGGCTATAATTTAAATCAACTTTCAGCAACGGAATTTAATTCACTTGCGGGTGTACAACCCAATAGAAGACTTTCGTTAAATGCTGTAATAAGCATGGAAAAATCAAAAGATATTGATGCATTTTATCAAAACAAATTAGCTCATCAAGTTGTAAATGAACTTGGAACAAAAGTTGATCGAAATGAAATTGCTAAATTAACTTCTGTTTACACACATTCCCCAACAATTAAAAAAATTAGAAAAGCTTGGGATTTGGAAAAGAAAAATCTTGATTAAAACATTAAGGTAAAAAAATGTCAGAAGAAACAATAGATCCTGAAATTGCGGCACTTATGGCTGACCGCCAAAAATCTTCTAATCAAGAAATAGAAGACTCTGAAATTGCGGCTTTAATGAAAGAAAGAATAGAAAATGATCCTAATCTTTCTGGTGCCGCTAATAACACAACCGAAAACAACCCAATTGCCTCCTCGGAATTTCAAGTTCCAGAATGGCTAGAAAACGCTTATGGGAATTTAAAAAATAAAGCAAGCGGCGTAGATTTGAAAGATGCGGGTGCAATTGTTGGCGGAGGAGCGGTTGGTCTTGGTTTAAGTAATTTAATAGATGAATTTACACCCATAATCAATAAAGAAAACGAAGAAAAATATAAAACACAAAAAGATTTTTTAAAAACAGCAAACCCAACTGAACAAAATATTCTTAAAAAAAGTGAAATTGTTCACGAAACAAAATTATTGAATCTTCAAGATCAGCAATTGGCTCTTCAGTCAGAAATGGAAAAGAGCGGAAAAGCTTTAGAAAAAGCAAAGCTTAAACACGAGCTTGCAAAAAGAATCAATGTTGATAATTTTTTGCCGCCAGAAATCAGATCAACATATACACCGCCAATAGAAACATTGACTCAATTACCAATAGGCGGTAAGGCGGCACAAAACTATGATATTGCTCATGGCGGAACTGAAATGGAAGCATTGCTTTCACCAAGCACAAGTCAAGTTCAAAAAGAACTTCCTGAGAGAACTGAAAGATCAATTAAAGTTCGTGAAGTTGGCCCTGAATTCCAGCGTGTGGCCGAAAGTCCTCTTTTGCTTGCTGAGGAAGGTAGAAAAGCCAAGCTTGAAGAATTAAATAAACCGCCACCTAAAGAAGATGATCGAATTCAAAAAATAAAAGAATCAGTGGCAAAAAAACAAGCAAAAGCTTTGGATAAATTTGAAAAAGCTCAAGCGGCTCATGATGCCAACATAAAAGCTTTGAGCAAAATCAATGCTGATCTTGCCGCACATCAAGAAACCAATCCAGCAACATTCAGACAACAAGAAGCCGCTCAAGAAGAAAAAAATAAATTGCAAGCCATGGAGGAGTGGAACAAAAAATATGGCGGGGGAAATCCAATTACTAAAGGAGCTTCTTTTATTGCTCGCAAATTGTTACCAAGATTTTCACCAATAATTGCTGGTGCGGTAGCTCCAGAGCAGGCTATAGAAGCTAAGCGGTTGTACGACAAAGGTGAATACGGTAAAGCCGCCGCTTATGGTCTTGGAACCTTAGGTTCTGTTGGCATGGCAACTGGAATACCAGTTTTATCTGGATTAGGAGCCGTAGCTCAATTACCTTCAGTTTACTTTGAGGGAGAGGATTTATTCTCTCCCCCCAAAAAACCTTAAAGACCCCCGCGCTTTTCTTGCAAGGCTTTGCCAACTTCCGTGTTTAGGCTGTTGACAAAGTCTATGCATAGGTTGCGTTCCTGCCTAACAATAGCAGGCATTGCCGCCATCACAAAGGCATTTCCAAGCATCACAAGGTCATCCTCAAGGAAGTTGTAATTCTCTTCAAGCATGACGCTTCTGAAGGCTTCACCAATCTCTTCTTTGGTTAAGTATGGGTTGTTCATTTTTTCTCCATACGTTTAATTTTGGCTAGTATTTTTTTCGTTGGTGGAAAAGCCTCATCCACTGCTTTTGCATACTCTATTGAAAGGTCATGTATCCAGTCTTGTAAAAGATCAGCCCTAAGCAATGGGTCAAGTTCACTAAAATTTTTTAAATTTCCTATTGATCCTTCGCCCATTTCAAAATTTGCTTTAAATGTCGGTTTTGCTATGCTCATGTTTACTCCTTATCTAAACCAGTTTTTGCGTACCAGAATACGAGCAGGGAATCAAACATTCTCCATGCGCGATCAAGTTCTTCTTTTGTCCATTCTTTGATGTGAACGAGGCCGGGTTCCGTGACGGAAACAAACACATTTGCACATCTTGCATGCGGGATTTTTAAGCCCATCGCATAGGCTATCAACTGCATAGGAAGCTCGTCATACAAAACAATTCTGTCTGGATCAACAAACTCTTTTGTCTTAAAGTCCACCACAATGCCATCCCCATCCTCGGAATACAAATCAATCTTTCCTCCGTACCCATACTTGGCGGCAAACGAGGTTTCGGTTTTCCACACAGGCGTACCAAAATGTTTTTTGATGGCTTCGCTTACACCAATCTGATGCTCGACATACTCTGAAGCCATTTTGCCGCTGTAGAACTTTTCAAGCGACTCATGAATAGCTGTGCCTCGGTCTGCCGCCTGCCTTGCCTGCTCTTTGGAGTCTTTTTGGATTCGCTCAATGAATTGCTCTTCAGGCTCGCCTTCAGCGCGTGGCAGGGTTAAAGCCGCCATCATCATTTGGTTCATCTTCCACGCTTCGAGACCCGGCTTCGCCATCACGGACATGATGGTGGTGACCGAGGGTACAAGACTCATCTTTCGTGCGTCTCTAAGCGTTGTAGGGCGGTCTGCACCATCCTTTGCTTTCACTGTGTACATTGGCTTACCTGACTGGTCATACCAATGCTGTGACTCGCTTGCTCTTGCAATGATTGTTGTCATCTTTACTCTTTCACTTTTATAAAATTTTTTGTGTTAATAAGCGCAACAGGCTCCATGTCTTGGGAATCTTTTCTATCAATCCTGCCGCCATAGCCAAAGGTAACGCCATCAGGCCTTGCAAAAAAATAAAAGATTCCATCTGTCCATTTCGCAATGATGATGAATGGTTTTCCTGTTGTTTTTGCCAAATCCAATCCCTTCATCCACTTGTTCAAAGACAAAATCAGGGTTGGATATTGAGTGCTTGAGACTTTCCTTGTTTTAAGTTCAGCAAAAGCCACAATTTCGTTGTTTCGCAACAACATCCAATCAACGTGGTATGAAATTGGAAGTTTTACGAATTTGCATTTCCAAGCGGAAGACAGGATGTCGGAAACATTACTTTCGTTCATCCTGTCGTGCGCTGATTCGTACAGCGGGCGCATTATCAGAACGGCAGGTCGTCGTCCATGTCATCAAACCCACTCTTGGCAGGGGCTTGAGGGCTTGGTGAAGCCTTCTGAGGGGCTTTAGGCGACTTTATTGCCTGCCACTCAGGGCTAGACTCAATCTTTGCTTTTAAGCCCTTAGAGAAGGTCTCAAACATTTCCATATCAGGATCTGCAAGACGGAACACCTGCAAAGGGTTGAAGCCTTCTGGCAAGCCAGCCTTGTTGACCATAGAGGGAACAGGGGATACGCCGTCTACATTGGAGAAGACCTTTCCTTCATTGCCAAGCTTTTGAATCACATTCAACATGCACCACTTGCCCAACACCACGCCAATGTCAAAACCCATGGCTTCAGAGTCCGTAAAGGGCTTACCACGCCAGCTTTGCAGGTCAAGGCGCAGGTTTGCTTTTTCGTTCAGGCTCAGGGTGTAGTTCTTGAAAATAGCCATTGGCTCATTTTTTTCAGTGGTCAGCGGGTTGCCGTCATTGTCTTCACCATGTAGTTCCCAGCCAAACATCACCTTGCGCAGGTACTTAATTTGACCAAGATACTCAGTTTTTTGGGTTCCAAGGTCAACGATGCGGTAGCAACGGGCAAGATGTGATCCCGATGGAACGGGCAGAAATGTTGTGGAGGACAAGCCTCCTTCGACGAAAAATGTACTCATTGATTGCTTTCTGTAAGTTGTTGAAGGTCTTGTGAAATTAGCCAGAGCTTGTACTCTAGTTGCGCAACAGGATCAGCAAGCCAATCCTGATATTCCTGCTCTACGCTCTCCATACGAACACATCCAAAAGGAGAACGACAACAGCCGCAATAAAGACAAGCTTCATGCAGGTATTGGCAGGGGATTTATATTGCTCGATTGAGCATGCGTAGTCGATTGACTCGTGAGTTGGTTTCATAGCCTCTTTCATGTCACACACCAAAATCGGTGTACAAGAATTATCACACACTTTTTAACTTTAAGTAAAGATTTGTTTAACTGAAAATTAAGGTATACTGTTGGGCAATGGAAACAATGACTCTAAAAGAATATTTTTCCACGGAGCCGATGGGCGCTGTGAATGAGATGGCTGAGTATTTGGGGATCACCTCAACTTGGCTGTCGTTGGTTATTCACAACAAAAAACGCCCATCACCCAATTTGGCAATTAGGATTGAGAATGCAACGCAGGGATTGGTTACACGCAAGGTATTGCGTTCTGATCTTTTTTCGGTGTAAGATAGTTTGAAACACGGCTAGGTACGAAGTCATGAGCGTACCGAAAAGCGAGCCTCCCCGCCTGCCGACGTTTCCTTGTTAATGGAGGACAGCGAAGGAAAACTATGCATTACTACAAGAAAAATATTGGCGACTATGCCAAGAAAGCGGGTCGTTTGACCATGCTTCAGCACGGAGCGTACACATTATTGCTCGATTCGTGCTACGACCGTGAACGGTTCCCCACGCTAGATGAGGCTATCGAGTGGACTTGGGCATCAACCAAGGAAGAGGTTGAGGCTGTGACCTTTGTTTTGAAGAAGTTTTTCTTACTAGAGGGTGATTTATATGTCCAAAACAGAATCCGCGAAGAGCTTGCAAATTACCACAGCAATTCTGAAACAAATAAACGAATCGCTATAGAACGAGAAACGAAGCGTAGGGAAAAAAACACGAAGCGTGGTACGTCCGTGAACGAACCTCCACCTAACCATAAACCAAGAACCAATAACCAAGAACCAAATAATACAGCGACTGTCGTCGCTACGCCTGACGGCGTTTCATCAGAGGTTTGGGGAGAGTTTGTCAAACAAAGAAAAATCAAAAAAGCCCAGATAACTGGACTTGTCCTGATGGGCATTCAAAGGGAGGCTAACAAGGCTGGTTGGACTTTGGAAAATGCTTTAAAGGAAATTGTCGTTCGAAATTGGACTTCATTCAAAGCTGAATGGGTTGCCGAGAAAAACAATGACTTGACCAAGACTGGTCTGTCAAACAAAACCGTTATGTCGGGTCTTACCCGTGGACTTTTAGGGAGTGGACAAAATGTCAAATTACTCGGAAGCTGATTTTGTTGACGCTGAGTCTGGGCTTGACTACGTTTTTGTGATGCTTGGCGGGATTTACGGTCAGGCATTTAATCGCAATTGGGATGGCATGGACTTACCTGTTGTTCGTCAGATATGGAAAGACCAGATCGGCAATTTCCTGACATACAAGCCAAGCCTTGATTACGCCTTCTCCCGACTCAATGGTGATTTTCCGCCCAGCGCGATCAAGTTCCGCGAGTTTTGCAATGCAGGCCCTGCAATTCCGCGCGATGATATTCAGATCGAATACAACCCAACCCCTGTTGACCCAGAGGTTGTCCGCAAGGCCAAGGAGCGGCTTGCAGAGCTTAGGAGCGGCATATGGACAAAGACATAGACCCTTTGAAATGCCAAGTTATAGGTTGCAATGCTCGTTGGACAGTCAATGTTGGTTGGAAAAAATGTTCCAAGCATGCGTGGTCAGAGACAACCGAAGACACAATGACATTCACAAAGAAAAAAATTTTTGATAAACCGCCAGTTAAACCATTTACGGAAATTGATGATGATGAACCTTATTGAGTTGACCCATGAAGAAACAAAAGAAATCCTCGACGGTGCGCGTGAAGGCTATCCCTACCCCGAGACTCTCATCCTCAAATGTCTCAATATCACAGGAGACTATCGAACACATGAAGAATTGCGAAGCGAGAGATTGGATGAGGAGGCGCAAGATCAAGATTGGCGAGCAAGGGTTAGACAACGCGCAATTATGGTGGGAAGGAGTAAAAAATGACATCAAAAAACGCCGTGGAGATCAAGGACTTGCCGACCTTATTCGACGCATGGAGACCCAACGCAACGCTGATAAGGCTTCCGTTCCCGCCAAGCGAGTTGATGCCAAACAAAAAAAACGGAAAGCATTGGGCGGCGACGCACTCAGTAAAGAAGAAGTACAGAGAGGATTGTTTTTATCTGACTAAAAATTCAGGCAATGAATTTGTTGTTGATGATAGGGCAATCAGAGTCACGCTGATGTACATGATGCCAGACAAAAGGTCACGAGATGTTGACAACCTGTTGGCGGCAAGTAAGGCGGGGCTTGATGGTGTTGCAGAGGCGTTGGGGGTGGACGATAGCAAGTTCCAGCCAATTACTGTGTACAGGTTCCCGGGAGAGAAGCCGGGGTTATTGATAGTTCAATTGGAGAAGTTATGAACAAAGAGCCAGCAAGATCGTTTTACACCCGTGGATCAATGATCCATAGTGGGCTAGAGAAAATCTCTCGCACCCCACTAGCTGATGCGGAGTGGAGGACACAAACAAAAAACATTTCGCTTGAAAGGTTTTATATGTACGTCATCAACCCATTAAAAAAAGATGGGTTTGTTGTCAACCGCAATGGATTTTGGTGCATCACAAAAGAAGGCGAAAATCGTTTGAGTGAGCTAGGTGCAATCATTGCGCCTGCGCCTAAAAAAACAACCAAGATTGAACCGCATGCCATCTACCCTTATGATGGAGCAGAACTGGGGGTCAAGCCAGCCCGTAAAAATGCTGAAGATTTTTTAAGGTATCCAAGCCGAGTTAACAGCCGCTTGTATTACCGTGATGGAACTGTAGAGGTGATGGCATGAGTGACAGAGAAATAGACCCAAATGTTGCGATTGACTTTATGCTCAAGCATGCGGAGCAATATGCAGTGGCAAAAGCAAATCGAATTTTTGTTGAGGAATATCGAAAGACGCTCAAAGCGGAATTGATGAAAGATGCGTTGTCGAGAGGTTTTGAGGCTGTTAATGCGCAAGAGCGAGAGGCATACAGTCACCCAAAGTACAAACAACATTTGAAAGACATTCAGACGGCACACGAGCTAGAGATTACTCTTGATTGGCAATTGATAGCGGCTCGTGCAAGAGTTGATGTTTGGCGCACTCAAGAGGCAAGCAATAGAACAATTGATAAGGTGACAATGTGACCGAAAAGGAATGGATGAATGCCGTGGCTGAGCTAGGGTGCGGCATGTGCAGGCGCATGGGGTGCGGACAGACTCCCGCGCAACTGCATCATCCACGCGAGGGTGTGGGGATGGCGCAACGCCAGAGCAATTGGCTCGTCATCCCCCTTTGCCCTGCCCACCACACGGGTTCTAAGGGCTGGCACGGGACGAGAGAAGACTTCAAACGGCACAGTACAGATGAGCTAGACATCCTTGCCGACACTCTGGAATTGCTAATAACCCACAAAAGTTGAAGGTCATTATTTAAAGTGCTTGCATCGCTTCTTAACTTTAAGTTAAGATTCGTTCACTGCAATTCGCAGGGTAACTGAAAGACACTGAAATGAATAACGATCTCTCCTTTTCTTCTGTAGACACACTGGGCAACCTCTTGGCTCAAATCGCTGACCTCACCAAACAGGCAGACGCAATCAAAGACCAAATCAAAGACGGTGGCAAAACCGTCGAGGGTGTGCTGTTTAAAGCTACTTATATCGAGTGCAACCGCAAGTCTGTTGACACCAAAAAAATGTACGCTGACCTCGGCATCACTGATGATGTTGTTGCCAAGTACACCAGCACAACCGCCGTTTTTTCTGTCAAAGTAACTTCACGTTAATCAGGGGGCAACATGAGAGCAATCATTAAATCAGCCTTGGCAATTGACGAATTGGAAAACAGCTTGGAAAACATTTCCAGTGACGACAAAAAAGAAATTGACCAATACACCGACAAAGAAATTGTCAATGAAGCCAAATACGTTCTTGAGATGTTTTTGGATGGAACCAATCCTCATTGGAACTATGAAGACTTGCAGGGCGAGAATGGCCCTGAACAGCAGAAGTGGGCGCAAGGCGAAGTCCGCAAGCTCAAAGCATTTATTAAGAAATACAGTTAAATCAACGGAGGCTTCGGCCTCCACTGGAGAACACCATGCAAAAGATTACCAAGTGGACAAAATGTTTCGTAGTGCAGGTGCTGGAGAACGGCAACTGGAAGACTATGACTCAACCCATCACCGAATTGCAGGCTACTCGCCTGATGCTTCAAGAGCGCATCTTGCGTCGTTTCTACGACCGTAATGAGGCTCGTGTTTTTCAACTTCAAACTGTTTAATTTTTAAAGGAATCATCATGTACCGTTTTGCCTTTTCTTCCAAGCAATTTGCCTTTCGTTCACAAACCGAGTTGTCCAACGACACTATTGCCCATTACGCGCCCAGCGTGTTGGCTGAGTCAGCCCACAGCAGTCGCGGTGAGCGTTACACCTTTATCCCCACCATCAAGGTCATTGATGCCCTGCGCGTGGAGGGTTTCCAGCCCTTTGAAGTGCGCCAGACCAAAGTCCGCGACCTCGACAAGCGCGACCACACCAAGCATATGGTTCGCCTGCGCCACGTCTCTAGCATCAATGACGACGAAGTCCCTGAGATTGTTTTGATCAATAGCCACGACGGTTCGTCCAGCTACCAACTGCTGGCAGGCGTGTTCCGCTTTGTCTGCTCCAACGGCTTGATCGCTGGCGACATTTTCAGCGATGTGCGTGTGCGCCACCATGGTGACGTGGTCAACGACGTGATAGAAGGCTCCTTCAAGGTACTGGAGAACACCACAGCCATAGTTGACCGTATCGACAGCTACAAAGCCATCACGTTGGCTCCGCAAGAGGCTGAAGTGTTTGCCAATGCCGCTTTGCACCTGCGCTGGGAAGACGGCAAGGCTCCTGTGACCGCTGACGGCCTGCTGACCGCCAACCGTTATCAGGACGTGAAGCCTGACTTGTGGACTACCTTCAACCGTGTTCAGGAGAATATGCTGAAGGGTGGTGTCCATGGCCGCACAGCCCGTGGTCGTCGCATGACTACCCGTGGCGTGGCAGGCGTAAACGAGAACGTCAAACTGAACCGTGCCTTGTGGACGCTGGCTGACGGCTTTGCCAAGCTCAAGTCCAACGTGGTGGACATTGAAGAACTGGCAATGGCGTAAAAGATACGGGGGCTAATAACCCCTGTTCTTAATTTTGTGTTAAGATTCTAATCACTGCAACAAGCAGGGTAACTGGAGGACATCATGTCAAACAAGGAATGGAAAGAAGGATTTGAGGCAGGCATTGACTTTTCAATGACCATGATCAACGAGCAGTGCGATGCAAAATTTGAGGGACTTGGCAATGTAATTGCTGAAATTCAACATCTGCGCAAGATTGTCGAGATTTTTGAAAAGCACACAAACGTGGAGGTGCAGTCATGAGCAACGATCTGGAATTTGCCATCAAAACTCATGAGGGTAGCCATGCTATCCGTGTCAGCCCTTACGATGACGGTGTATGGCTTGGCTTGGCTATGTCGGGTTGTAATGCCTATACCCACATGACTAAAGACGAGGCGCAAAAATTGTTGGACGCATTGACGGCTATTTTGGCTGAAACCGCATGACAAACGAATCGGCTGAATTACAGCCCCTAGAAGGCGAGGAAGCTATGCGTAAGTACATAGCCCTTGCCAACTCACGTTTAACGGCTTATAGCGCCCAAATAGAGCGTCTGAAGGCTGAAAACTTGAACCTCAAACGAACTGTGCGTCACATGGAGCGCAGAATCTTGAGGAGCGAGCATGAAGATGAATAAAAAATTACTCAAAAGGAGTGCGTAATGTGGGATGTACTTGTGACAGTAATGCTGATGGCATTTGGCGCAGTGTCATTGATTGTGATCTGCGGATTTATTGGGTGGGCGATATTCTTTTTGCAGAATGGAGGGCGAAATGAGTAACCCACCAGCATTTCCATCTTCCATTGATAATGGAGAAACCGTTAAATATATGCTGGGCATGAGTATGCGTGATTACTTTGCGGCACAGGCTATGCAAGTTGTCAAATGCTCTGATTACAAAACGACTGCGGAATATTGCTATTTGTTGGCAGACGCAATGCTGAAAGCGAGGGAAGCATGACTGAAAAAAAAGAAATGAGCCAACTGGCTCGACAACTGCTAGGTTCCCAAGGTGCGGTGACATTTTTCACTCAACAGGAATTTGACGATGCCCTGACGATTGCTAAGGCAGAAATCATGACGGTGGCTATTGAGACCAGCAAGCAGGCGATATACATTGAGCGAGAAGCCTGCGCAGAACTGGTCAAGAAGCTTGCCGATGAGGAAGATGAGGGTGAGGTAGCCACAGCACTTAAAAACGCCGCAGAAGCGATCCTGAGCCGTATTCCAAGCCAAAGGCAGTGATATGACACAAGATGAAATCATTGAGATGGCTAGACAGGTGGGTTGCCCAATGGCAGACATGATGCCGATGTATTTCACAGACAAACAATTATTGTCAATGCTTGAAGCCTTTGCAAAACTGGTAGCCGCCAAAGCCATTGCAGAGTTGGAAAGCCAAGAGCCTATGGCGACGATAGCAGTTCGATGGCATGAGCCTGTGGGCAAAGTTGCTTATGTTTTAGAAGTCAATTTACCAGTCGGCGTTCATAAACTCTACACCCACCCACCACAGCGCACAGAACAAGAGCCTATGGAAGATGACTTTTTTAAAATGATTGCAGATAGCAACCCAAAGCCTTTTCCACCACCACAACGCACATGGATAGGACTGACTGATGAGGAGATTAACGAATGGACACCTGAGATTCATAGCGTAATTCAAGCCATTGAAGCCAAACTCAAGGAGAAGAACACATGAAAGAAGAAGCATTGATAGAGTCTATTGCTGGCGTTTTAGATGGCTTTGCAATGCCGCCATTGCGCTATATTGCAATCAAAGTCAACGACCAGTTTATTCAATTTAATGCGGACGATGGGTTTGGAGCGTTGATGACAAATCCAAGGAAAACAGACAACGGGCAAACAGTTGGGGAGCGCAATCGAGCCGCATTGCACAAAAGACTAGATGCATGGTTAGATGGCACATGGAGGGAAAGTCAAGATGACCAATAAGGAAAACACATGATAGTTAAAACAATTGTTGAGAATGAGGATGGGACAGCAACAATCACCTGCGATTTCACTGCGGCAGAAGTAAGTGCTTGTGTTGAGGTTGGGTTTTTAAGGTTGCTTGAAGAGTATTTAAAGAAAAATGCTCCATTTCACGAGAAAACAGATGATCAGCCGCCTGCTCCTTAGTGCCGTAATCGGCTCGATTGGCTTGGGAGGATTGATGGAACCCGCGCCGCTGACCACCAAACAAATGATGATCAAGGCACAAAACAAGTCAATCAGCAACGTCTGCGACAAAAGAAAAAAGACAGCAAAGGTCAAAGAAATGTGTGCAAGATGGGCAAAACATCTGTAAAATAACGGTATGAATGCATTCGATTATTCAGGATCTAGCAAGATCACAAAAGAACTCGCAAAAAGCCACAGCATCAGCAAAAACGCATCAAAGAGCGTAAATGATGCTAGGACGATTGATGGCAGAGACCCGGGAACGATCTACGGGATAAGCCGCGTTGGAGACGACAGCGTAATGCGCTTCAATGCCCTCAGAGCAATGCAGTTGAGCAAATCTAAACTTCAAGTTAAACTCCAGCATAATGAATCACATGGAGAGCGACATGGCAACAAGAAAACCCAAAGCCGAAGAGCAAACAGCGTCCGATAAGACGGAAGTAGTAGTCGTCGCGCCGAAACCAAAGATAGGTAGGCCATCCGATTACAACCCCACCACAGCTACTATCATTTGTAGCCGTATAGCAGAAGGGGAGAGCTTGAGGGAGATAGTAAAGACTGATGGGATGCCAGATAGGAGAACGGTTTATAGTTGGTTGATGCAACACGAAGAGTTTCTCAGCCAATACAACCGCGCCCGCGAAGAGCAGGCTGACACTTACGCTGATGAAATCATTGCCATTGCTGATGAACAGCCCGAAATCATTGCTGTGATTGACAAGAAGACTGGCGCATTGATTGAACACAAGCTGGACAATGCTTTCCTCCAATGGCAAAGAAACCGTATTGATGCTCGTAAGTGGACAGCTATGAAGCTCAAGCCTAAAAAGTATGGTGAACGCTTGCAGATGACAGGCTCAAAGGATGAGCCTATGGAGGTCAATGCTAGGATTGATGCGACTTCTCTGTTTGAGGGATTGATGCAAAACTTAGAACTAAAGAAACAGGTCAAGATCAGTGAGTGAGCTTGATGATCTGACTGAACTGCTTGCCGATCCAGACATTAGGAAACAGTTTGATGAACTGCCTGATGAGGATTACAAGGTATCGTGGGCTTGGCGCATGCAGTGGTTGTCGAAGGCGCACTTGCATCAGATATTGCCCCCGGGGGACTGGTGGTCGATCTGGCTAATGCTGGCTGGTCGAGGCGCTGGAAAGACCCGTACAGCCGCTGAGCAGATCGCATGGTGGGCATGGAGGCAACCTAACACCAGATGGCTTGTAGCGGCTCCTACGTCCTCTGATGTACGCGCCACCTGCTTTGAGGGCGACTCTGGGCTTATGTCCATCATCCCTCCATCACTGATAGCTGATTACAACAAAGCCTTGCATGAGTTGCGCTTGACCAACGGCTCCCTGATCAAGGGTATACCCGCATCAGAACCTGAGCGGTTCCGAGGCCCACAGTTCCATGGAGCGTGGTGCGATGAGCTTGCCGCATGGGATTACCTGCAAGATGCGTGGGATCAGATCATGTTCGGTGTGCGATTGGGAAAGCAAACGAGAATCATTTGCACTACGACTCCCAAGCCAAAAGACTTGATCATGGAATTGATTGGCAGGAAGGGTGACGACGTGGTGGTGACTACGGCATCGACGTATGCCAACATTGCTAACTTGTCAGACAACTTCCAGCGCCAGATCCTCCAATATGAGGGGACTAAGTTAGGCAGGCAGGAGATTTACGCTGAGATTATTGATCCTGAAGAGGCTGGTATCGTCAAGCGGGACTGGTTTAGGTTATGGCCTGACGGCAAGCCGATCCCCAAGCTGGAGTATGTCATTCAATCCTATGACTGCGCCAATACTGACAAGACGGTCAATGATCCAACCGCCGCCATTACCTTTGGCGTATTCAAGCCGCTGGATGGTGGCATGTGTGTGCTGGTGCTGGATTGTTGGCAGGATCACTTGCAATACCCTGACCTGCGCCCGAAGGTGATTGATGAGTTCGAGATCGTGTATGGGGACGACAAGGGCAAGAAGCGGGTTGACCTGATTCTGGTGGAGGACAAGTCGGCAGGTATCTCCTTGATCCAAGACTTGCAACGTGCGCACCTGCCTGTACGGGCGTATAACCCCGGCAGGGCGGACAAGATCCAACGCCTAAGCATTGTGTCCAACATCATCAAAGCAGGGCGCGTATGGGTTCCTGAGAGCGGGATTAAGAAAGGCTTTGTGCGCGACTGGGCTGAAGGCATGATCAGTCAGGTATGCTCATTCCCTGAAGGCACAGAGCATGATGACTTTGTGGACGCTTTGTCACAGGGACTGCGGTATTTACGGGATTCTGGCTGGATCAGCATTGATGCGCCGCCAAGGGAAGACTATGATGACGACGATGTTTACGACGCAGGGATCAAGAAGGGTGAAAATCCTTATGCGATGTAAAACCTCTTCCCATAAGAGACGTTGCCACTTATAATCGGCGCAGTCCCCAACCTGACTGGCAATTCAATGTCAACAACAAACGAGGCTCACTATGACGTTAATCAAGAAGGCCCTTTCTGGCGAGTCCGTCCACGACACATTGAGGCGAGCAATGCTCAGCCGTCAGGCTTACTCGAAAAAGGTGGGCAAGATTCCAGCGTTGTCTCAGGATCATCACGAAACCCAAATGCGCAACCACACTCGGATGAAGAGATCAAAAGGCTGATACGCACTGGTCAATCATTTACTAGAGCCGCCGCAGATCAATACAGTCGTAAACATATGGGTAGGGGATATGCCCCTTTGCCCAATTCCCCCAGTTCATTGGTTAAGCAAGGCCCCATAGGTCGTGCTTTTGCCCTTGCCGCCACTGATCACCCTGACTACAAGCAACGAGTCTTTGAGGCATATAAGCGCCGCATGCCAAAGGTTGTGGCTGATGCCAAAGACTATGACGACTTGCTTGCCCGCGCTTATAGTCAGCTAGGCAAGGAAACCAAACAGCAGTTTGATAGCTTGCCTATAAACATGAGTTTTCACCGCAACGGTGAGGGTAACTACAGTAGTAGTAAACAAATGTTGAATGATGTTTTCAACAATCGACATTTGTATGTCTTTCAGGGCGGAGACCCTCACGACTTCCTTCATGAGGTTGATTTCAAAACGGGACTTAATACCAATGAGATGTTTCGTGCTGTTCATGACTTTTATGGTCATACGGTACACGGCAATCAGTTTGGCCCAAAAGGTGAAGAAGAGGCTTGGGCGGCACATGGTGGTATGTTCTCTCCGCTGGCGCGATTAGCAATGTCTTCGGAGACTCGTGGACAAAACAGCTTTGTGAATTACACTCCCATCAATGCCAAATTAAAGGCTGAGGTTGCCAAACAAGAAGAAGCCGCATACCATGCCCGTAGAGCAGGTAATCACGAGGCTGAGGCTGAGTTTTTGCAGAACAAGAGGGACTTGCTTAGCCACTTTCAATATGCTCCTCAAAAGTCCGTTTTACTGCCTCCTGAGATGGTGTCCGAGAAATATGAGGGCGGCATGCCCGGGTATCTGAAAGACTTGATCCAACCAGAGCATGGTGTTCAAGCTGAGTTGACGCATTTCAGTCATAACCCAAACCTCAGTATGACCGATCCGCGCATGTACGGTACAGGCATAAAGGGCGCTGAAGCCTCACGACTGGATGATCCAACCGCTGTCAAGCATCGCACTTATTTTTATGAGGGCAAACCCGAACGCGGTGAGCAGGGTCTTGGTGTGCATCGGTATGTTGCAACCGTTCCCAATCTTTATCCCGCCGAGGCTGATCCTGAGCAATTGAGGATGTTGGCGCTGGAGACTAATCGAGTGCCGATGACGGCTATGGCAAATGCGGGAATGACCAGCGGCTCGCAGGCGTACACCGACATGGAGCGCCTAGCAAAAGAATACGGTTATAAGGGCGTGTTGAGTCGTGGTGTAAGCATGCCTACTGCGGCTGTTTTTGAACCTGTTAAGGTACGCAAGATGAGCAAAGGTGGTGAAATGAACCCAAAGTATCCATCTATCCAAGAGATGATCCAAAAGCTTCAAGAAGCGGGTCGTACACCAATTGTCCCAGCCCCTAACCGCTGGTTTGCTGACCCAGTGAAGCATCCGTTCCAGCAAAAAATGATTGAGCGAGTGCTGGCGCAAACTAAGCAAGGGCGTGAAGGCTTCCCCTCTGGTTCCTACATCAACCCGCAGACTGGCGAACCGATGGACTTTGACATCATGCACGACTTAGGTGTGGCTATTGATCCCAATACGGGACGACCAATGATGTCTGGCATCAAGTCTGACCTGACCGAGATCAACCCTAAGTACGGCTCAGTAACTAAAAGCAATCTGGTGCGCAAAGGCTTGTTCAAGCATGAAGGCGGCGACGAGCTACTCAAGAACCTAGCATTCCTTGCAACCATCGAGAAGAGTGGCAAGGGTCACCACTATGGGTTGTCAACGCACTACGCCTCCCCTGCTGAACTTGTCAACACAATGACTGGCAAGAACCCAACGTTGAGACCGCATAGCCGTGGTGACATCTTTGGTGTGGGTGACGAGGTCGGTCGCATCTCCATCCAAGGCAAACACCATCCTGTTTACGAGAAGCTGTTGGTAGCACCCGCTGGATCAGACGTTCAGGGCAAGAAGCTCCACAAGGCTAAAGGCGGTCGAGTCACCCATGCCCACCACTTAGACATTGAGGAGCGCCCACTATGAAGCCATTGGTCGGAAAGGGTAAGCCATTCCACTCTGCTGTTGACAAGACAGCCGCCCTGCTCAAGCGCAAGTCAGGCACTGGCGCGGAATTCATGAAGGAACTGATGGGTGTGTCTGGTGTCAAGCCTACCGAGCTTCAAGAGCGCGGATTGACCGACATCATGGGTATGCCCAAGATGACTCATGACCAGTTTATGGCTGAGTTGGGCAAGAAGCCAGCGCCAGCAATTGAAGAGAAGGTGCTTAGTGACAAGCCTGAACCACTAAGCATGAAAGAGCTTCGTGTAAAAGCAAACAATGTAATCAGAGAACGAGCCAGAGAGTACGGCAGTGACAATTCAGATACCTCTCGTGAATCTCGTAGTCTTGCGGCTGATGAGATGCGAAGATTGCGCTCAAATCATATGGGCCAAGCTTTGCGTATAGCGCAAGAAAATCATCTCCGATATTCCGCTCCACCTCACCACGAGCAGTACACACTGCCCGGCGGTGAGAATTACCGCGAAATGTTAATCAAATTGCCTCGCAGTAAAGAACGTGAAACTTTTCAAGGCGTGTCTGCTCATTTTGGTTATGAACCCAACATCCTTGCCAGCATGCGCTTGAAAGACCGCCTTGTGCCTGATCTGGAAGGCTCACACAACGTCAAGATTGTTGGCGGTGGCGGTACAAGCAACAAGAAGTTTGATACCCGCGAAGAAGCAGAAGCGTTTGCCAATGTGAAGCGTCAAGGTGGATACAAGACAGAGATCACGCCACTGAACAACAAGAAGTATTTGCACCTTGAAGAGTTGCAGTCCGACTGGCATCAGCAGGGTCGTGAGCATGGGTACATTGATCCAAAAGAAAGACAACACATTGTTGAAAAATTGTGGCGCTTTGAGCCATTAAGACCAGAAGAAGAGGATGCCAGATTGCGTTTTCTTTACGGCAAAAACGTACCTGATGCTCCATTTAAAAAGAACTGGGAAGAGATGGCGCTCAAACGTCTGATCCATCATGCCGCAGAGAAGGGCTATCACGGTGTCGTGGTGACTCCCGGTATTGAACAAGCCAAGCGTTACAACATTGGGGATCATGTCAACGAGTTGCATTACACAGGATCAAACTTAGTTGGCTTCAATCACGAGGGCGACAAAGTAGTTGACAGGCAGAATGTAAAACCAGAAGAATTGCCCCAATACATTGGCAAGGAGCTTGCAGAAAAGTTAATTTCTCAAGAGCCGCAAGGTACTGCTGGTCAAAGATCATTAAAAGGTCAAGACATAGTTCTTGGCGGCGAAGGCATGAAGGGCTTCTACGATAAGAAGGTTCCCAACATCCTGAACAGTATCGGCAAGAAGTACGGCGTGAAGACTGAGTTGAATGGTCACAAGTTGCGTGATCCCAATGGTCGTAGCGATACCGCCATGAAGTTGGGTGTGACCCCACAACAATATGCTGGGATGTCTCCACAAGAGCGTGACGCATTCCACGCTAAGCTCGATGACATCAATGCAAAACAACTGCATTACTTCCCCATCACGGAAGACATGCGCAAGGACGTATTAACCAACGGTCTGCCCCTGTATAACAAGGGCGGCACAGTACACATGGCAGACGGAGGCGATATGGATCAGATGCAATTAGAGATGATGGATAAAAAGATGAAACAAGATAGCGTGGGTCATTATTCCTCTAAGGGTAGTGTGAAGAAAAAAGATCAAACGGTTAAAAATGCCCAGCGCATGGCTTATCCCGGCATCTACGGCAATCCAAAAGACATTGCCGCATTAGCCGCCTCCCGAGTCGCTACAGAAGACCCAGCCTTAAAGTTATTGTTTGGTGTCACTCGTGCTGATATGTACCAACAAGCACAAGGCCGTAAAGGTATGCCTCACTTAGGTATGTTGCCCGGTATGGCGGCAAATCCCAAAGGCTCAATGGCGGCGGAAGGCGTGATGAACAAGCGCAACGAACAGCGCCTGATCGACGTTATGGGCGAAGCCCAAAAACACCAAGGGCTTGTACATGGTATGGAGCCTTGGTATTACATGAATCCTTTGTTTGATCACATGGTTAAGTTGCTTGGATTGCAAAAAGCAACTGAAGAATACAAAAAAATGAATGCCTTGATGGGTATGGCTTCTTCATCCAGTGAAGTAAACACTGAAATTCCTCGTGGTTCATTGGCTTATTGGTTACAAAACCAAGGACGTTTCAATGAGTTTGTAAAACACGGTGGAAAACGATCAGAAGACCGTCCAGCAGACTTTGGCGAGACACCGGGACACTTGGCTCACAAAACAGCCCATGCCTTGCCAATGCAGAAGTTCTTGGAGCGCGGCGAAGTAGACATGAATAGCCCCAAAGTGCCAATGTACATTGAGGCATCAGGAGTGCCTGCAACTGGATTTCAAACGCGCACACCAGTTGGTGATGCACACTGGAGCCGTGCGGTTGGATTGGCTGATACACGCAATCCAAAAACAATTAAAGGTAAAAAAGTTGTTCCCGGCGCAAGCGTTTCTACTCCAGAGATGAGTTCCCTTGGCCCTTGGTGGCAACAAAACATTGCATCCAAGGTTGGTCTAGAGTCCGTGCCTGCACAAGCCCTTACATGGGGCGCATTTTCCCCTCAGACTGGCGTAACAACCCCCATTGGTGCGCCTAAGTTGGAGTTGATTGCCAAACAGATCATGCAAACCGCCAACCGTTTAGGTGTTTCTCCTCAAACAGCTAGAGACATGGTGCTTACAGGTAAAGAACGTATGGGCAAGGCTCATGGTGGTGCTATTCATATGGCTGACGGCGGTCAAGTTGATGTCCAAAGCATTGGTGTAGAAGAAGCCCCTAACATGGACGTTAAGATGTATTTCCCGCCGCGTCCTGCCCAAGGTAGTATGTTGCCAGTTGGTGGAATACAGCAGGCTCAGCAGGCTCCTATGCAACCCCCTCCACCTATGCCTAACCAGCCTCAGCCTCCGCAACAACCAAGCCCTGCGCCAATTCAGGCTGGTCAACCGCCTAGCAACATCTTACAAATGACTCCGCAGGGGCAGGCTATGAATGCTATCAAGCCGCCGCAGATGGCTCGCGGAGGCAAAGTAGATCGTGACACCATGATGTTTGCACTTATGAACCGCAACAAGAAAGTAAAGTATGGATGATTTATTAGAGAACGAAGACGGTTCAGTTGACGTTGAGATGCCAGACCTGACAACTGAAGTGCAGGAGATGCCTGATGGCTCTGCTGTGGTGACGATGGAGGATATTGAAGGCCCCCAAGAATCGCCTGACTTCTATGAAAACATGGCTGAGACCATCAATCCACGCGATTTAGATGGCATTTCTATGCGTTATTTGGAGTTGCTGGACAAGGACAAGGAAGCCCGTAAGGAGCGCGACAAGAAGTACGAAGAGGGGTTGAAGCGCACGGGTATGGGGAATGATGCCCCCGGCGGTGCTACCTTTGCAGGAGCCTCCAAGGTTGTCCACCCTGCCATGGCTGAGGGTTGCGTGGACTTTGCCGCCCGTGCAATGAAAGAGTTGTTCCCACCTGATGGGCCTGTCCGCACAAAGATTCTGGGCAGGGTTGACGACGAGAAAACCGAACGCGCTGAACGCAAGCGTGACTACATGAACTGGCAGATCACCGAGCAGATCGAAGAGTTCCGTGACGAGCAAGAACAACTGTTGACTCAGCTTCCCCTTGGTGGCTCGCAATACTTCAAGATTTGGTACGACGAGACCAAGAAACGCCCATGCGTTGAGTTCTTGCCTATTGACCGTGTGATCTTGCCCTTTGCGGCTACCAACTTTTACACTGCCCAACGCGCCGCTGACGTGAATGAGATCACTCAGTGGGAGTTCAAGCGCCGAGTCAAGTCAGGTATGTACCGTGATGTTGACTTGATGCAGGCTACTCAAGAGGTAACCCCAACTGCCTCACAGAAAGCCAACAACAAGATTGAAGGCAAGCAGTGGGACGACAACGAGGATGGCGTTCGTAAGGTATTCCACATTTACACATGGCTGGAACTGGAAGACGACAAGTTTTCCAAGGGTGAGTCTGCCCCTTACATCCTGATGATTGACGAACTCAGCACCGAGGTGGTTGGTCTGTATCGCAATTGGGAAGAGACTGACGAAACAATGACCAAGCTGGATTGGATTGTGGAGTTCAAATTCATCCCTTGGAGGGGCGTTTACGCAATTGGGCTACCTCACCTTATCGGTGGGCTTTCAGCAGGCTTGACGGGCGCTTTGAGGGCTTTGCTGGACTCTGCGCACATCAACAATGCCGCGACTATGTTGAAGCTCAAGGGAGCGAAGATGTCTGGGCAGTCACAGCAGGTCGATGTCACTCAGGTGGCGGAGATTGAGGCGGCTCCCGGTGTTGATGACATCCGCAAGATTGCCATGCCGATGCCCTTTAACCCGCCCTCGCCTGTCCTGTTCCAGCTTTTGGGTTGGTTGGACACCGCCGCCAAGGGTGTGGTGACCACCGCAGAAGAGAAGATTGCTGACGTTAACGCCAACGCACCTGTTGGAACCACCCAAGCCCTGATTGAACAAGGCGCTGTGGTGTTCTCAGCCATCCATGCACGACTGCATGATAGTCAAGCACGGGTGCTGAAGATCCTTGGGCGTTTGAATCGTTGGCACTTAGACGAGCAACGCAAGGGTGAAGTGGTTGCTGACCTTGAAATCAGCCGTGAAGACTTTGCTACCAACACCGATGTAGTCCCTGTCAGTGATCCTCATATCTTCTCTGAGACCCAGCGTATGGCTCAGATGCAGGCTGTGATGCAATTGATGGGCAATAACCCTGATGTCTTCAACAAAAAGAAGGTCATTGAGCGTTTCTTGAAGCAGATGAAGGTTCCAGCCATCAATGAATTGATGATTGATGTGCCTGCACCCGAGATGCGCACCATCGCTGATGAGAATGCGGCTATGTCGATTGGTCAACCAGCCTATGCTTACATCCAGCAAGACCATATTTCGCACATCCAAGGGCATTTGCAGTTCGCTAACGACCCTGCATATGGCTCTAACCCGTTCTTTGCGCCGCAATTTACTCCGCATGCCATCGAGCATATCAAGCAACACATGACATTGTGGTACTTGAACCGCATGAATGGGTATGTACAGCAATCTCGCAATGGAAAACCTGTGACTAACTATGAGGATGTGAAGCTGACGGGCATCATTGACCAAGTATTTGCCGCTGTGGGTAAGCATGTGAGCTTGGATACTGGCGAAGTGTTCCAACAAATCATGCCGCAACTGCAACAACTGATGCAACGCGCTCAACAATTGCAGACTCCACCTCAGTTGCCCCCAGATGCACAGGTTGTCAAGGATACGTCCATGGCAGAAACCCAGCGCAAGGCGCAAAAAGACCAAATCGACGCACAATTTGCGGCGCAAAAACTGCAAACAGAGCAACAAGAGCATCAAATGGACAGTCAAGTCAAGATTGCCATTGAAAATGCAAAGCTAATGCATCAGGCTATACCCCCAATGCCTATGCTTCAGCCGCCAGCACAACCTGCTGAGCAACAACCACCACAGCCACCTCAAGGAGAACCAAATGGCAACATCGGATAAAGAACAAATGGGCATTAACGTAAAGCAACATAAGCGCATGGCTATGGGCGAAAAGTTAGATGGCACAAGCTTGCAGGCAAAGGGCGGCAATTCAACCCCATCTAAGTCATCTAAACCCCAAGGCGGCTTGTCTGCACTGAAGAAAAAATGACATCCGAGTTGATCCACATGATCAAGCTTCGGCAGGCTGAGATAGGAGTCTCATTGGCTGAGGGTAATGCCTCAACATGGGAGTCTTATCAAAGGATGGTTGGTGAGAACGTAGGACTTGCATGGGTCTTGCAGATGATCAACCAAAAGTTGGAAGAAGAAGACAGGGGTTGAGATACCCCGCAAATCCGTTGCACTGAAAGATGTGCGTGTTGCGCTGAAATATGCGCGTTTTGGAGAAAAAATGAGTGATAACGTAATCCCTATGTTCGGGGGCGATCAAAGTGTGCCGCCCGCAGACGAACTCAATTGGGCGTTCCCTGATGTACCTTCAGGTCAAAGCCCGTTCGGTGGACGAGTCATTGTCCAACTGCGCCGAATAAAGAAAAAAGCTGGAATGATCATCATTGTTGATGAGACCAAAGAAAGCGAAAAGTGGAACAACATGATTGGCAAAGTGGTTGCAATAGGCCCCCTCGCCTTCAAGAACCGCGACACCATGGCTCCGTGGCCTGAAGGCTCATGGGCGCAGGTTGGTGACTACGTCCGAGTCCCCAAGTGGGGCGGAGACCGCTGGGAACGCCCTGTTCCTGATGACGAAGACCCAGTTTTGTTTATGACTATCAATGATCACGAGTTGATAGCCAAAGTCACTGACAACCCCTTGTCATTTAAAGCTTTTGTTTAAGGAATCATCATGGCAGAAAAAGACAAACAAGAAATTGAGCTTCAAGTAAAAGAAGAAAAGGACGGTTCAGTCGTTGTAGCCTTGCCTGAAGGCTTGGATATGGGTGACGACCTTGACGAAAAGTACGAACCGCCAGAAAAATCAGATGGTGGCTCCGTAGAAGACGAAGAGCCTGATCATCCTGACGATACTGACGCTGTAAGGGAGGCTAAACGCGCTCGCCGCAGGTCAAAACGGGCGTTGGCTAGGGATACAACCCGCGAGCGTGAACTTCAACTGCAACAACTCAAGCGCCAGAACGAAGAAATGGCTCAGCGCATGGCTGAATTGGAGCGCAAGTCCCAGTATTCAGAATTAAGCCAGCTTGACAAGCAGATTGAGGACGAAAACCTTCGCCTTGAATACGCCAAGATGAAGATTTCTGAAGCCGCCGCCGCTGGTGACGGGGATGCAATGGTGCAAGCACAAGAAATGTTGTATGACTCTAAGGAAAAGTTAAGTTCTTTATCTGGAGTTAAAAACCAATATGTTCGTCAAGCACAAGCACCCAAGCAAGAAAGAATTGATCCACGCATGCAGATGCAGGCGACAAAGTGGATTGAACGCAATGGTTGGTACAAGCCAGACTTAGGTGACACTGACAGCCGCATCGCAAAAAGTGTGGATGAAGAGTTAGTTAAGGAGGGTTGGAATCCTAATGAGGCAGATTATTGGGATGAGCTTGACAGCCGCTTGCAAAAGTATTTACCCCACCGCTACAATGTCTCCGCAGAACGAAATTCGTCTGATAGAAAGCCGAGGAATGTAGTGGGAAGTTCAGGTAGAGAAGCATCAGCTTCATTTGGTGGATCAAACCGCACCTTTACGCTTTCACCTCAACAGGTGAGCGCAATTAAAGAGGCAGGAATGTGGGACAACATTGAGTCACGCAATCGAATGATCCGTCGCTACGCACAACAATCTCGAAACATGGAAGGTAATTAATCATGACTGAATCTCGTTTAAAAAAATCTTTAAATGCTGGTGGGCGCGAAGACCGCGCAAGTGGGGATGCAACCCGTCAAGCAGTAGAAGAGAAGTTCCCCTCTAAAGATGAACGTCGCAAGATGTGGACTGATGAGTGGACGCAATCGGCAATGCCCAAGACACCAGAGATACCCGGTTGGCATCTTTGTTGGCTCTCAACAACTAACACTTACGACAGCATAGATAAGCGTATGCGTCTGGGATACGTTCCCGTGAAAGCGGATGAGTTCCCCGGATTCGATAACTACCGAGTCAAGGCTGGCGAACATGTTGGTTATATCTCTTGCAATGAGATGTTACTGTTCAAGTTGCCCATGGAAATCTATCAAGAATATATGACACACATGCATCATGATCTTCCACGCGAAGAAGAAGACAAGGTCAAGGTTCAGATAGAAAGTCTACAGGGTCAGCGAGATAGTAACGGAAGATCGCTAGTGAGTGTTGAGGGCGACGGAATGGGTAATTTTAGTCAGCAACCACGAGAAACACCCGTCTTTTACGGGTAATTCAATAAAAGGAGTTTTTATGTCTAGTACAAACGCTCCGTTTGGTTTGCGCCCTGCGTTCCACCCCTCTGGTCTGGATCGCGCCCAAGCGCTTGCTAACGGTATCACATCAGGTTATTCCACTCAAATTTTGAAGGGTCAACCTGTCGCTTACTCTGCTTCGGCAGGTGTAATTATTCCCCTCACAACCAATCCCGCTTCAGGCTCTTCAGTTGCTTGGTCTGGCGCATTTGCTGGTGTTGAGTGGACTGACACAACTGGTCGTCGTCGCGTGTCCAACTACTGGCCTGCAAGCACTGCATTCCAGACTGGTTCATGCATTGCTTATTTCTACAACGACAACAACATCGTTTATGAAATCCAAGCTGATGGCGCAATGGCTCAAACCACTATTGGTAACGAGTACAACTTCACTAACGTGACTTCTGGTTCTAGCACCACTGGTCTGTCTCAAGCCACTCTTGGTTCTGCGACAGCCGCTGGTAACGGTACACAAGGTCAAATGCGTGTTGTCGATCTCGCACCATATGTTGACAACGCATGGGGGGACTCATACACGATTGTTCGTGTTGTGTGTTCACATTCACAACTGTTTGGTAGCTTTACTGCTATCGCCTAATTAAGGAGCTAAATTATGGCCGCCCCAATGCGCAGTACGGACTTTAGAAGTATTGTTGAACCAATTCTCAACGAGTGCTTCGATGGAGTCTATGACCAACGTGCCGACGAGTGGAGCCGTGTGTTCCGCGAACAAGGCGGTATTCCACGCAACTACCACGAAGAGCCTGTGTTATACGGTTTCGGAGCCGCCCCTCAGTTACCTGATGGCACTCCTGTTACCTATCAACAAGGTGGTGTTCTGTTCCTCAAGCGCTATGTGTACAAGGTGTATGGCTTAGCCTTCGCTTTGACCAAAGTGTTGTATGAGGACGGTGATCACATTCGTATTGGTCAGACTTATGCACGTCACTTGGCTCAGTCTTTGGTGGAAACCAAAGAATTGTTGTCAGCAAACGTGTTGAACACAGCCTTCAACTCCAGCTACCCCGGTGGCGACGGCGTGTCTCTGATCAGCACTGCTCACCCAATCGTGAACGGTACTTTCAGCAACCAGTTGGCTACCGCCGCTGTCTTGTCTCAGACATCTCTTGAGCAGATGTTGATTCAAGTTCGCCAAGCAGTTGACAACAACGGCAAGAAGATTCGTTTGGTTCCACGTCAATTAGTTGTGGCTCCCGGCAACATCTTCCAAGCCGAAGTATTGTTGAAATCTGTTCTGCGTACTGGTAACGCAAACAACGACATCAACCCAGTCAAGTCTATCGGTCTGTTAGACGAAGGCGCGGCTGTTCTGTCACGTTTGACTTCTAGCACTGCATGGTGGGTTCAGACCGACGCTCCAGAGGGCATGAAGCTCCTGATGCGCCGTCGTTTGGAGAAGACTATGGAAGGTGATTTCGAGACTGACTCTATGCGCTACAAGGCGACAGAGCGTTACGACGTTGGCTTCACTGATCCTCGTGCCATGTACGGCACACCCGGCGCTTAATCAACGCCGAAACAGGGGAGGGGTCAAAAGCTCCTCCCTTTTTTTAAATTTTCGTCAAACTTTTCAAGGAGAAGACGATGCCTCAATTTTCAGATGACCTTTTCTTAGGCCCTGCCCAAACTTATATGGGTACGGGTATTCGCCCTTACACAACCACATTTGCTGGTTCAATGTCTGGAACGACATTAACCGTGACTGCATTGTTGCAAGGCGCACCTATTGTTGTTGGTATGTATGTTGACGGTTCAAGCGTAACTGATGGCACATACATCACTGCTTTTGGTACGGGTAACGGTGGTGCTGGTACATATACCATCAACCAATCTGTGACTGCATCTAGCACCACAATGACCGCGCATACCAACATTCAATTTGATAACCCTGCCCCCATGGACTTGGGTATTGGCCCTGTTGGTCGTATCTATGTTTGGGACGTTGTTCCTCAAGCCGCTGTTACAAACAACATTGCCGCGTCACAAACTGCCGCCGCCGCTGGCGCAGTTACATTGACTGCTGGCACTTCAGCCAAGTCTGTTGTTCGCAATGATGGCACAACTGTTATTCAGTTGGATCTTCCACGCGCAATCAAAGTTAATTGCTCTACCACCGCACGAGCTTTCACCGTCTCTGGATACGACTATTACGGTCAACCAATGAGCGAAGTGATTACTGTTTCTGTTGCAGGTACTGCTGTTACTGGCAAAAAAGCCTTCTACCAAGTTTCTGGCGCAACGATTGCTGGTTCCGCAACGGCTGTTGTTATTGGCACAAGTGATAAATTAGGTTTGCCTGTTCGCGTATTCAATGTGGCTTACATTGCAAGCGTGAAGAGCAATGACACACTTGCTCAAGACGCTGGTACGTTTGTTGCCGCTGACACTGCAACTGCCACGACCACTACTGGTGATGTTCGCGGTACATACATTCCCGCCACTGCATCGGACGGTCTTGTTCGTACAGTGATGGGTATTTTGTTGCCCGGCATCGCGGTTGGCCCCAACGCAACTCGTGTTGGCGCAATTGGTGTTAACCAAAACTTGGTTTCCTAATAGGAGGTTTTCATGGCTACTAAAAACAATGTAGGGGGCTTCAAGCAGATGCCCAAGATGGAGACCACCGAGCCTTCAGTCATCTTAAAGATGAAAAAGGGTGGTCATGTGAATACCAAGCACCTTGAGAAGGGTGAGCATGGTCACATGCCAATGACGAGCAATCCAAAGTACCGCGAGTCTATGGAAAGCGAAGAGGGTAATTCACCTAAAAAGCCTTCCATGAGCGAGCGCAAGAAAGCCATGAATCCTAACTTCAAGGATGGTGGCAAGGTTGCTCATAAAGCAATGGGTGGCATGATGGCTAATCCTCAAGCAATGGCGGCTATGGCTAACCCAGCGATTCGTGCGGCTATGGCAAAACGTGCCATGGCAAAACGCGCAATGATGAATCAAAACGCTTCTATGGCGGCTCCTATGGCGGCTCCAGCAATGGGCGCAGGCTTACAGCCCGGGATGAAAAAGGGTGGCAAAGCTGGCGACATGGCTCAAGACAAAGCAATGATCAAGAAAGCCTTTAAACAGCACGATATGCAGGAGCATAAGGGCGGCAAGGGTACAAACCTCAAGCTCAAGACTGGTGGTGTAACGATGGGTAACGCTGGTGGCTATGCCGCTGGCGGAACCATTTCTGGTAACGAAGGCAAGTACGTCAAGACTAAGGTTGTTGACGGTGACAAGACTAACACTGCAAGTGGCACTAGTGGCGTTCGTATGGGCAATGCTGGTGGCTACGCCAAGGGCGGTACAGTCCCTGAAGGTAATTGGGAAAACCGTCCTGCCGATACTGCCAAGCCCGGCAAAGTGAACACCACTACTGGTCAAGTCCGTAACGGCAACGCTGGTGGCTACAAGGCTGGAGGCAATGCCTCAAAAAAAGCCTACGCCACGGGGGGAACTGTTAACAGTCAAGGCAAGGCAGTAAAAATGCCTGCTAAGCCTGTTTCCCGTCCCGTGGCTAATAACTTGCAGTCAGGCACTTTTGCAGAGGGTGGCTCTACCAACGACAAGTACGTTGTTAAAGACCCAAAGGCTGTGTCTGACAAGGCAAGCCGTGAGCTTGAAGATGCTTTGAACCCCTTTGGTATGGTGAAAGAACTTACTGGCAAAGCCAAGGACTATTTCACTCCGCCTGCTGGTAGTGTTACCAAGACTGAGAAATCGGTTACGGTAACCCCTAGCAAGAAGCGCGGCGGCAAAGTCTGCTAAATCCAGTGGGGGCTTCGGCCCCCGCTTCTAATTGGAGAAAGAAATGGGAACTTATTCTTCCGCGACCCGTCAAGGCGCGTTTGAACCGTTTGATTTACAAGTCGCTCGTGGTCAAGTTGACGGGCACACACCGGTATTTGTGTCTGGTTTTAATACAACTGTTGGCACTTCATATGAAACTATATGGAGTGAGAGTACGGTTTATGCGTACCCAGCAAGCGCGGTTGCAATAAAAGTTTCGAG
>Ga0114968_10000185_pt1 | contig 46668 bp, 39 predicted proteins | sample M_130807_EF_Meta_FD_87020 | JGI IMG/M metagenome (GOLD analysis project Ga0114968, IMG submission 87020) | Freshwater microbial communities from Lake Montjoie, Canada to study carbon cycling - M_130807_EF_MetaG | ecosystem: Environmental > Aquatic > Freshwater > Lake | place: Lake Montjoie... | reverse complement strand
GCAAAAATTCTTCAACTGGCTTGAGACCAAGTCATACAAGATGCATGTGCGGGTGCTGCTTTCAAAGTATCGCAGCTACACCCCCTGCCCGACTTGTCATGGGGCGCGCTTAAAGCGTGATGCGTTGCTCTGGAAAATCGAACATAAATCGATTCAGGATTTGATGTTGACGCCGATCGTTCAATTACGCGCGTTTGCCGATACGCTCAAGTTTGACGGCGGCCTGGATGCTGCGATGGATCTGGTGTTAACCGAAGTGCGCGCACGCCTAAAGTTCTTATGTGATGTTGGCTTGGGATACCTGACACTTGATCGACAAAGCCGCACACTCTCGGGCGGTGAGGTTCAGCGTATCAACTTAACCACTGCGCTGGGAACGTCTTTAGTCAACACCCTCTTCGTGCTGGATGAGCCCTCGATCGGCCTGCACCCGCGCGATATCCATCGCGTGGTTGAGGTGATGCATCGCTTACGTGACGCAGGCAACACCTTGGTGGTGGTCGAGCATGATCCACAAGTCATGATCGCAGCCGATCGCGTCATTGACGTGGGCCCAGGCCCCGGCGAGCGTGGTGGCCAAATCGTCTTTGATGGCACCCCACTTGAACTGCGCGATGCCACAACCTTAACCGGCAAATACATGGGCGGCCGCATGAAGGTCGAGGCACCCAGGCCTTTACCCGTTGCGGCTAACACTCCTCGCCTACTGCTTGAAGGCGTAACTGCGAATAATCTCAAAAACGTTTCGATCGAAATCCCGCTTGGACGCTTGGTCTGTGTCACGGGCGTATCGGGTTCGGGTAAGTCGACTTTGATCCAAGATGTGCTCTACCCAGGTTTGCTCAAGATTATGGGTAAGCCTACCGAGTCACCGGGCGCCTTTGATCGAATCTTGGGAGCCGAGCAACTGGCCGAGGTAGTGATGGTCGATCAGGCGCAGATCGGTAAAACCGCTCGCTCAAATCCCGCGAGCTACGTGGGCGCCTTTGACCCAATTCGTAAACTATTTTCTCAAGCACCGGTTGCGCGCGAGCGGGGCTACACCGCTGGTACCTTTAGCTTTAACAGTGGCGACGGGCGTTGCCCGACCTGTGGTGGTACGGGCTTCGAGCATGTTGAGATGCAGTTTTTATCCGACATTTATATTCGCTGCCCAGATTGCGACGGCAAACGTTTTCGACCTGAAGTGCGTGAAGTTGAAATCGAGCATCTGGGCCGACGCGCGTCGATCGATGCTGTGCTGGATATGACGGTCTCTGAAGCGCTTGAGTTTTTCAAAGGGCTGCGCGATGTGCAGTTGGGCTTAGCTCCGCTTGAAGACGTGGGCCTTGAGTATGTCAAGCTTGGCCAGCCTGTGCCCACGCTCTCGGGCGGCGAGGCGCAACGTTTAAAACTGGCAGGCCATTTAGCCGAAGCCGCTCGAAGCGGTATCTCAACGGCAAAGCTCGCCAAGAAAGGCAGCCTATTTTTATTCGACGAGCCAACCACGGGCCTACACTTTGACGACGTCGCGCGTCTGATGCGTGCCTTCAGAAAATTGTTAGGCGCGGGCCACACCTTGTTAATCATTGAGCACAATCTTGATGTGATTCGTGCGGCAGACTGGGTGATCGATTTAGGACCAGAAGGTGGTGATGCTGGCGGCGAGTTAATTGTGTCAGGTAGCCCTGAAACAGTCATGGCGCACCCAACTTCGCACACCGGTGCGGCCTTGCGCGACTACGCGGTCGCCATGACCCCAGATGCAATTGGTGCGTCGATGCTCGACGTTCAGGCAACCGACGATCCTCGGCACGCAGCCCGCGCGCTACGCGAACCAATCACTACAGCCCATCTTGACGAGGCAGCAACGCTCGGAGCCATGTCCCTCAGTGGGGCGCCTGCCAGACACACTGATGCAACTTCACTGAGTGCCCCCACAGCAGCGTCTCACTCTGCAGGCCGTTCGCTGCAAACCGTCTTAAAAGAAAAGCGTCGCGCTGCGACTAGTATTGATATCTTGCACGCACGCGAACACAACCTTAAAAATATCAGTGTCAGTATCCCGCACGATAAATTCACCGTGATTACGGGGGTCTCGGGTTCGGGCAAATCCACGCTCGCCTTCGATATCTTGTTTAACGAAGGTCAGCGCCGTTATCTTGAATCGCTCAACGCCTACGCACGCGCAATTGTGCAGCCTGCAGGCAAACCCGATGTCGATGCAATTTTTGGTATCCCACCGACGGTGGCAATCGAGCAACGCACCAGTCGCGGTGGTCGAAAATCGACCGTCGCAACCATGACTGAAATTCATCATTTCTTGCGCCTGTTGTACATGAAGCTGGGTACGCAGATGTGCCCACAATGTCAGGTCAGCGTCGAACCACAAAGCGCCGATCAGATCGTGGCTCGGATTATGCGCGACAATAAGGGTGAGCGTATCGGTTTGCTGGCACCGTTGGTGACAGCGCGTAAAGGCTTCTATACCGATCTTGCAAAATGGGCCGCGGGAAAGGGGTATACCCATTTAAGAGTCGATAATGAATTTATTGGCACGGCGAAATGGCCGCGCCTAGATCGCTTCAAAGAACACACGATTGAGTTACCCGTGGCCGACCTCGTGGTTGGCACAGACGACGAAGCACAACTGCGCGAAGCGGTACGCAGCGCGCTAGAACACGGTCAAGGCGTCATGAGTGTAGTGTCGTCACTCGACAGACTCCATACCGACATGTCAGCAAAACTTGATCAAACGCACTTCTCGGTGAAGCGCGCCTGCCCAAGCTGTGGCACAAGTTTTCCAGAGCCCGACCCGCGCATGTTTTCGTACAACTCGAAGCACGGTTGGTGTCATGGCTGTTTTGGTACGGGTTTAAAGCTGCAGGGCTTTGACGAAGAGCAAACGGGTGAAGAGACCGCCTGGAACGCCTGGTACGAAGGCGAAGCAACCACCTGCACCAGTTGTCATGGTGCGCGCTTGAACCCCATTTCGCGCGCGGTATTGTGGCGCGATAAATCGATTGCCGAGCTTGCAGGGCTGGCCGTCTCAGACGCTCACACCTTTTTTACCGCCTTGGTTTTGCGCGGACGCGATGCGGAGATTGCCCGCGACATCTTGTCCGAGATTCGTGGTCGTCTACAATTTATGCAAGAAGTGGGGTTAGGCTATCTTGCACTTGATCGTGCAGCGCCCACGCTGTCTGGCGGCGAAGCACAGCGCATCCGCCTGGCCGCACAACTGGGTTCAAACATGCAAGGCGTTTGCTACGTGTTGGATGAACCGACGATTGGTTTACACCCACGCGACAATCGAATCTTACTGGGTGCGTTATCGCGACTTGAAAAGAACGGCAACACCCTGGTAGTGGTTGAGCACGACGATGACACCATCCGCCGCGCCGAACACATCATTGATATTGGACCCGGCGCCGGTATTCGTGGTGGGCGTGTGGTCGCACAAGGTACTCTGCAAGACCTGATGGATGCTCCAGAGTCTACAACCGGACATTACTTAAAGAACCCTCTGGCGCATCCCTTGCAGCCACGCAGACCGGTCACAAAAGATACGCCGATGATTACCGTCAAGGGCGCAAAGCTTCATAACTTACGTCACCTGACGGCTCGTTTTCCGATTGGACGGCTGAGTGTGGTCACGGGTGTATCAGGTTCAGGCAAGTCGACCTTAGCGCGTGAAGTGTTGCTTGATAATCTAGGCGCAGCCGTTTCACTCCGTGCAGACCCGCAGTGGCACGGCTGTGAAAGCATTGAAGGCTGGAGGTCGATCGACCGTGTACTTGAAGTTGATCAAACCCCGATCGGTAAAACACCGCGCTCATGCCCAGCCACCTATATCGGTTTTTGGGATGACGTGCGAAAGCAATTTGCCGACACGCAAGAAGCGCGGATTCGTGGCTGGGGTGCTGGAAGGTTTTCGTTCAATACAGGCGATGGTCGCTGCCCGTTGTGCGAAGGGCAAGGCATGCGCACCCTTGAGATGAGCTTTTTGCCAGATATCAAGGTGCCCTGCGACGCTTGTGGAGGCGCGCGCTTTAATACCGACACGCTTGGTGTACGCATGCGTGACAAGCATGCAGGTGCAGTGCTGTCGCTTGAAGTCGATGATGCGATTGGGTACTTTGCTGCACATCCAAAAATTCGTCATCCACTGCAACTGATGCAAGACGTTGGCTTAGGCTACATCACCCTAGGACAACCCTCTCCAACACTGTCGGGTGGTGAGGCACAACGTATCAAGTTAGTGACCGAACTGGCAAAAGCCCGCATGACGGAGGGCGTGATCACCACCGGACGCGCCTCGCGCTTACCACACACGCTTTACGTGCTGGATGAGCCCACAGTCGGCTTATCCATGGCAGACGTTGAAAAACTGATTCGCGTCTTGCATCGCTTGGTTGAATCTGGCAACACCGTGGTGGTCATCGAGCACAACCTTGACATCATTGCTGAGGCTGACTGGCTGCTGGATTTAGGTCCAGAAGGCGGTACGGGTGGGGGCAAGCTCGTGATTGAAGGCACTCCTGAACAAGTGATGAAAGTACGTTCAAAGTCGCATACGGGCGAAGTGCTCTATGAATTCATGCATCGTGCTTGAGGTCGGTTCAAAGCGACGCAATAGCGACTCTCAAGCCAGAGTCGCATGTCAGCGATGGAGTCGAGCGTGAATGACAAGACGGCATTTGTGATCACAAGGCGACCAGCGTGACGCTATGCCGTTTTGAAGATCGACTGGCGGGCGAAGCCAAGGTTTTGTCTGGATTGCGCCAACGCATTACTGCATGCAGTTCGGCTGAGCTGCCTGCCGCCTTTGCGGCGATACAAACCGCACAGCGCGCCGGCTATTGGATCGCCCTGATGCTCGACTACGAGCTTGGCGAATGGTTTGAGCCAACGCTGCAACCAACCGCACGCGCTGCACAGACTGAACTGCCAACACCAACTGGCGCTGCGCAAACTCACCTCAAGCCGCGTAGCCGTTTAACCGCACTCGTCTTTGATTCTGCCACGATTGAAAAGCCTTGGAGTCTCAGCCGTATTGAGAAGGCTGAGGCGGAGACCGGGACTGAGGCCGAGACCGCGACCGCGACCGGGACTGAGACTGAGACCGGCGCTACAACACCGGCCTCAATTACCTCAGTCACCACAAGCCTGTCGCAAGCCGATTACTTTGACAGAATTCGAAAAATCAAAGAATGGATCGTGCAGGGCGAGGTCTATCAAATCAATAGCACCTTTGCCCTGAACGTGTCCACGCAAGGCTCCGCACAACAGCTGTATCGCCAGCTCGCCAATCAACACCCAAGTGCACATGCCGCATTTATCGAAGACGATGCACAAACGGTTTTGTCGTTTTCACCAGAGCTATTTTTACAACGTTACGGTACAACGCTAGTGACACGTCCGATGAAGGGTACAGCGCCCCGTTCAAGCGACCCGTTCGAAGATCAGCAACTTGCACAACGTTTACAAGCAAGCGACAAGGACCGTGCTGAAAACCTGATGATCGTCGATCTGTTACGCAATGATCTTGGCCGTATCGCAATACCTGGTAGCGTGGTGGCAGAGCCCTTGTTCTCGCTTGAGGCCTACCCCTCGGTTTGGACGATGACCTCGACGATTCAAGCTCAGATCGCTGCCGAGACCTCACTTGAGCAGATCTTGCGGGCCCTGTTTCCATGTGGCTCGATCACCGGTGCGCCTAAAATCGCAGCGATGAAACGTATTCAACAAACCGAAGCGCAACCGCGTGGCTTGTATTGCGGCAGCCTTGGCTGGCTAGCACCCAATGGCGATTTTTCGCTGAATGTCGCCATTCGTACCCTGCTACTCAGGCAAGACGGCAGCGGTCTGTATCACGTTGGTGGTGGCATTGTGCACGACTCAGTCGCAGCGCTTGAGTGGGACGAATGTCACTGGAAAGCTCGAATCGTTATTGCCAGACCCGAACCCACTCAGTCTCTATCGTATTAAAAATGATCACGAATACCCACCGCTTTGAATTAATTGAAACCATGCGCGCTGACGCACAAGGTCAAATCCCATTGTTTGCTGGGCATTTACAGCGCTTGCAAACCTCTGCCCAGAAGTTGGGGTTTAACTGGCCCGGCCCCGTCGTCGTCGAGCAGGCGATCGAAGCAGCATTATTGAATGTGACGACGGTAACGGGTAGCACCCGCGTTCGTCTCTTAATGAACGCAGACGGACAGATTCAACTCACTACCGCACCACTGCCCGTGTTAATGACACGACCTTTGGTTGCGTTGGCCTCTCTTACACTCGATAGCCGTGAGTCGTTGCTTCAACATAAAACAACCGAGCGCCCTTGGTACGACCCAACGACCCAGTGGCTCACCAAACATCACGATTTTTTTGATTTAATTTTTTTGAATGAGCGGGCAGAGTTATGCGAGGGCAGTCGCTCAAATATTTACATAAAAAAAGACAATGCTTGGATCACACCACCCTTGCGCTGTGGCTTGTTAGGCGGCGTGATGCGTCAGCACTTGTTGAACACGGGTCAAGTACGCGAGGCGGTCTTAACGCGCGCCGACTTCGAACAGCCTGGGGCGAGCCTCAGGCTATCCAACGGACTGCGCGACTGGTTTGAAGTACAACGAGCAGACTCACTCTTTCCAGGGCGCGACTTTCCATAACTCAAGCAAGTCTTTTTCAGTTGAGATCAGTTCTTTTTCGTATGCTGCCGGATCCAAGTAGCGCACAGGCGCAAATAACAGGGCGGCTTGTTTCAAATAGCCAGGATCCGCTGCGGCTTGAGCAACAGCCTTGACCAGCTTTTCGCGCACATCAGCAGGCAAGCCTTTGGGTGCCGCAACGCCACGCAGCGACGCGCTTTCCATCTGAAACCCCTGCTCTGCAAACGTGGGGGTATCAGGCGCCAAGTTTGTACGCTTAAGCGACATCTGACCCAACATACGCATTGGGGCGCCACCTTGCATGAACTGCAAGGCTTCTCCGACGTTGATCGCCCCAACCACTAACTGCCCGGTCAGCAGGCCGGTACGCACTTCGGCCGATCCTTTGTAAGGGACATGCGTCATTTTGACGCCAGCAGCGCGTTCAAAAAATAACATCGCTAAATGATCATCAGAACCAACGCCTGTCGAGCCCACGGTCACTTTCCCGGGATTCGCCTTCGCGTACGCCACGAGGTCTTTTAGGTCTTTCATCGGATTGGCGCTGTTCACAGTGAAGGCACCAGGATCATCGACCAAATTGCCGATCAGATCGAAACCCCTCCAAGTATAGTTAGCCTGGCGTTCAATTGGAATCGAAATCAAATTGGGGGTATTCAAAAAGCCAATGGTGTAGCCGTCTGGTGTGGCCCTTGCGAGTTCTGTAAACCCAATCGCACCACCTGCCCCCGCCTTATTGCTCACGACAATTCGTGCATCGTTGCCCAAGTATTTTTCAACATAAGGCGCGATCAATCGGGCGATTAAATCCGTGCCACCACCGGGCCCATAGGCGACGAGCATCGTGATGGGCTTCTCGGGGTAACCGGCAGCGCTTGCCGTTGCGGTCAGCCCTAACAACGCCACGCTGCTGATTAAACCTTGCCGAGCAAATTTCTTCAGAAAATTTTTCATCGTTAATATCCCGTCTCTTTAAGTGCCACGTTTAACGTCTTTTAAAAAATCGCGTTCAATCGTTATGTCATCGCTTGAGTGCCACGCAGACACTCAACTGCACAGCGCTGATTGTGGTCGGCCAAACAATTACTGCCTCTGTACAAACCTTACTGCGTAAATTATCCAGCAAGAACACAAAAAAAGACTAGCCAAACATCTTCTTGTAGCGTTCAAGAAACACGGGCCAGACCTCTGGGTTCGCCATGCGCGGGGCGCGTTGCCCTTTCAACATGCCCTCAATCTGCTCGGCTGCCATCGAGGCCGCATTACGTCGCGCCTCGTGGGTGACACCCGCAATGTGATAGGTTGCGGTTACGTTAGGCAAAGACAGCAAAGGGTTATCTTGTGCCGGTGGTTCAACCGACCATACATCCAACCCGGCGCCCGACAAATGGCCGTCACGCAACGCCTCGTATAGGGCGATTTCATCATGAATGCCACCACGCGCTGTTGACATAAACACAGCACCTTTTTTCATGGCACGATATTGCTCGGCACCAAAATAGTTCAGCGTCTCTGGCGAACGTGGGCAGTGCACAGTAATCACATCTGCTTGCGTCAACAGCTCATTGAACGTCACAGACTTTGCGCCACGCGCTTGGATTTCATCGGCAGATAAAAATGGATCATGACCAATGATGGTCATACCAAACGCTTTTGCCAGTTGCGCCACGCGTCGGCCAATGTTGCCCATCCCAACGATACCTAGCGTCAAGCCACGAATCTCGTTACCCATCAAGTCTTCACGGGTGGTGTAAGCATTGGCACGCATGATGCGATCACAAGCTGTGATGCGATGCTTAACAGACAGCAACAAACCCATGGCATGTTCGGCCACCGAGTCGGCATTGCAACTCGATTGATTGACCACCAACACGCCATTGCGGGTACAGGCCGCGAGATCAATCGGATCGTAGCCTGCGCCAGACGCCGATGCACACAACAAATTTGGGCTCTTTTTAAGCAAGTCGTCATTCACCCACCACTGAGGCGGCACCTCGTCGCGCGCCGCGCAGATGTGATAAACGTGGGCCTTGTTAAATACCTCGAGCGTTTTCTTTTCGTCATCTGCATAACGACAAACGGTTAGATCAATATCGGCGACCCCTTTCATGTGCTGATCGAACACAGGGTTGATCCAAAAATCAAAACGTACGACTTGCTTTTTCATATTGTCTCTCAAAATTATGCTTAATTTTTTTGATTAAATTATTTTAAGACGCCCTTGGCACGCAATGCTTGGTCAACCCACGAGCGATCGAGTGTGCCCTTCGCAATTTGCGCAAGGATGTTTTTTTCTTTTTTCTCGACAGCCTCGACGAGTTTCGCCAACGCATCAGCACCTTCAGGACGAATCGCAAACAGGCCGTCGTCATCGCCCACAATGATGTCGCCGGGGTACACCACCATGCCATCAATCGACACTGTCACGTTGATTTCACCTGGGCCTTCTTTGTAGGGGCCCCGGTGCGAGATTGAACGTGCAAAAACCGGAAATTTACTTTTGCTCAGACTATCCACATCGCGGATTGGGCCGTCAATCACCATGCCGGCAAGCTTGCGACTTGCCGCCAATGTAGACATGATCTCACCGATGATGGCGTTACGCTGCGGGCCACCCGCGTCGACCACAATCACATCACCCGGCGCCGCCATATCAATCGCTTTATGCACCATCAGGTTGTCACCAGGCGCAGTCTTAACGGTGAAGGCGCGACCTAAAATCTTGCCGCCTTTATGAAAGGGGCGCAAATCGACGGTGCCGTTGGTACGGCTCATCACATCGCTGATGTTGGCCACAGCAAGCTTTGCAAAACGCTTAAGTGTCGCATCGCTGACTGTATGTTTGTGGGTGTGAATCGCGAATCCGAGTTGTGACATGTCTGCTCCGTTATTGTGTGTTGAATATCGAGAATATTAAAGTCTGCTTGTTTTGATCGACTTGAAGCGTTCTACCGAACGGCGCGCCCCACATACAGCAACGACTCGGGCGTCAACTCACTCAGTTGATTAATGCCCATCATTGCCATGTTACGCATCACCTCTTGCTGCAGCAACGAAATCCCGTGAGCAACACCCTCTGGCCCACCGACTGCGGCAGCATAATTAAACGGTCGCCCTAAAAACACACTACGCGCACCCAAGGCCAAGGCCTTCATCATGTCGCTACCGCGTCGCACGCCACTATCGAGCATGACCGGGCCGTCTTTGAATTGCTCGACGATCTGTGGCAGCACGCGCAAGGGTGCAACGGCGCCATCTAGTTGTCGACCACCGTGATTCGAGACGATCACACCATCCATGCCGTACTGTCTGGCAAGCGCCGCATCCGCGGGGTGCAAGATACCTTTGATCACTAGCGGGCCTTTCCAACGCTTACGGATATCGCGTACATGATCCCAGCTTAATTGCCCTCGGGCGGTGAAATCACGCGCAACGTTCGCTGAAATGATCGGTGCACCGCGCGTGGCAAACGAATTTTCAAAGTGTGGCATACCGTGATGCCAGAGCGTTTTCAGCAAAGTACCAAATAACCAGCGTGGGTGTGTGACGCCCTGCCAGGCCAAGCGCAAGTTAGGCTTTAACGGCGTTGAGAAACCGGTACGCACATTGTTCTCGCGATTAGAGGAGGCTGGTGTGTCAACCGTGATTACAAGCGTTTTGAACCCGGCGGCATCTACACGATCGATCAGGGGGGCAATATCTTCGGTATTGCCATGTAAATAAGCCTGAAACCACGCCTCAGGTGCGTGCTCGATGAGTTCTTCCATTTTGATCAAAGATGAGCCACTCATGATCATCGGGATATTGGCTTGCTTGGCTGCTTCGGCTAAGACAATATCGCCTCGATAGGCTGACATCGCGGTGATTCCCATTGGGGCCATGCCAAAGGGTGCGTCGTAAGTTTTGCCAAAGATTTCAACCTGCTGGTGGCGGCTTGAAACATCGACCAGGGTTCGCGAAATAAATTCGTATTCAGCGAAAACGTCCCGATTGGCACGCAACGACTGACAGTCCTCACAGGCGCCCGCGACATAGCCAAAAATCGGACGTGGTAGCCGCTTTTCAGCCTCACGTTCAAAATCAGCCATCGATAAAATTTTTGCTAGTGCTTTACTTTGTGTCATCTTGTTGTCGCCATTTTTTTAGTGATCGTTATTTTTAGTTCTTCGTGCTTGGTTTTTTCTTCTTGGTTTTTTCTTCTTCGTTCTTTCTTCTTAGTGCTTTCTTCTTGGTGCTTTCTTCTTCGTTCTTGGTTCTTCTTTAATCCGTTTTGTGGTTCACACCTAGGCTGCCGTCTGCGCCTTCAGGATGGTGTTTACAGCTTCTGCCGCGGCTGCAAATCCCATCGATGCCGTGACAGTAACCGTTGAACCATACCCAGCGCAAGACAGCCCTTGCAACGCCGGCCCCTCGGTCTGCTGCTGCCATACCTCGGGCAGCCGGGTAGGTTGGTTTACCCAAAGCACGCGCACCCCCATTTTAGGGATCCTTTTTAGCGCTTTGCCTGCGGCATTCGATGCACGCGCGAAACGATGATCACGCCTTAAGGTGTTGCGCACCCTGGCCAATAAGGCATCATGCGTGGCCTCGGCCAAATCCCCCACCTGTAAGGCCAGCGCGTTGGTTTTACCGCCCGCTCCGCCGCACACGATTAAGGCTTGCTTACGCGCCTTCGACTGCAGCACCATCGCGATTTTGGCGGCAACCTGGTCAGTGCAGTCAAGCACCACCGTCAGCTCAGCGGGCAGCAGTTCTTGCACGTTATCAGGCGTTATGAAATCATCGATCAAGGTCAAACGACAGTCAGGATGAATACTGTTGATTCTTTGCGCCATCGCAGCAATCTTTGACTGACCCAAGGTTTCGGTCAAGGCATGCACCTGTCTATTGATGTTGGATTCGCCCACATGGTCCAAATCGATCAACGTGAGCGCCCCCACACCACTGCGCGCGAGCGCCTCGGCGGCCCAAGAGCCTACTCCGCCAATCCCCACAACGGCTACGTGCGCCTGTTGCAGCGCAGCGCAAGACCGCGCACCATACAGTCGCTCGAGCCCGCCGAAGCGCCGCTCGGTGTCAGAAGTGTGGCTCAATTGCTCTGTTAAGAGGTCTTTTTGCATGATCTACCCAAAAAACCGCACGGCACGCTCGACAAGAGCGCAAGAGAGGAACACAATTTACCCTTAATACTGTGAGCATGTCGCCCCCCCAACCTTCGCCCAACCCTTTACCGTCTGCTTTTGCCAGCGCGGGGGTTCTGTGTCTGTTGATCATGCTGGTGCACATTGCGATTTCGGGCGGCAGAGTTGCCGTTACCCTGACCGCACTCGAACTCGGGCGCTCTACGCTCGAGGTCGGCGTATTAATCGCTGTGTTTGCACTGCTGCCCATGCTTTGTTCGGTCAAGGCGGGCCGCTTAATTGATGCCATCGGGCCTTACAAGCCCATGCGGGCGAGCGCGCTCATGGTCATCGCAGGGGCATTATTGCCCTTCGCCTGGCAAAGCCTGCCCTCCCTCATGATCGCAGCGGTGCTGATTGGCTCAGGCCACATGACCTTTCAAATCGCGGTGCAACGTCAGATGGGCCAAAGCCATGGCGAAGAGCGTCTACGCAATTTCTCGTGGCTCTCTTTGTCAATGGCGACCTCGGGGCTAGTGGGCCCGCTCGTGGCCGGCATCTCGATTGACCATCTTGGTCACCGCAGCGTCTTTGCATTACTCGCACTGTCGCCGATTCTGTGTTTTGTAGGCGTCATGTACATGAAGCGCTACCTGGTCACCTCGCATATCAAGGCGCCTGTCAGCGAAGTCAAACGCAGCGTCACCGACCTCCTAGCAAGCAAAGCCTTACGTCGAGTTTTTATCGCGAATATGCTGCTCTCAAGTGCCTGGGATACGCACGGTTTTGTCGTTCCGATTTTTGGGGTCAGTGCGGGGCTATCCGCCACAACCATTGGGCTCATTTTGGCGGCTTTTGCCTGTGCCACGATTGTCATCCGTATCGTGTTGCCCCTGATTCAGCGTCACGTTCGCCCGTGGCAACTGATTCATGCTGCTTTATTGGCCTCGGGCATCAACTTCTTGCTCTATCCGTTTTTCTCACAAGTCTGGATCTTGATGTCGATGTCGTTTGCGCTTGGGTTGGCGCTGGGTTCGACACAGCCCGGGATTTTGGCCCTGTTACAGCACCACGCCCCGGCGGGTCGTGCAGGCGAAGCGTTTGGTTTACGTATGGCGCTGATTAATGGCTGCCAAGTCACTTTGCCGCTCGCCTTTGGCGCCTTAGGTACCGTCATGGGCGGTGTCATGCCGTTGTTTTGGCTCACCGCCGCGGCGCTTGGCGCAGGCCGCTGGTTCACCCGCGATGCCAAAGACGAAAGCCGCAGTACAACGGATACGCCCCCGCCCACCCCACCCCCAGCTCAATAACGCACATGTCTTCAACCCTTCCGGCCCCGCCACCCGCCAATACCTTTCTGCGCTGGACTGAACAAGAGCGACTGGCCTCTCTTAAGGCGGCTCTCAAAGATTGGTGTCCAGGGCAAGATCTTTGGATTTTTGGTTATGGTTCGCTGATTTGGCGGCCCGAATTTGCCTTCGCCGAACAGCGTGCGGCTTCGCTAGAGGGCTATCACCGCTCGTTATGCCTCTGGTCGCGTATCAATCGAGGCACACCAGAAACCCCTGGCCTAGTATTTGGCTTAGAGCAAACCGGCACCTGCCAAGGAATGGTCTTCAAAATCCCAACGGAAAACGTCGAGCAGACTTTTGATGCGGTCTGGAAACGCGAAATGGGGACTGGCGCCTACTTACCAAGTTGGCTCACCTGCAAAACGTCGCAAGGCATTGTGAAAGCGATGGCTTTTGTGATCGATCAAAACGGCCCCGCCTATGTCAAACAGCCCCCTGAGGATGACTTAGTTGAAATTATCTGCCGCGCGCATGGTACGTACGGATCGTGCTACGACTACGTGACTCAAACCTCCGAATCGCTTAAAGCCGCTGGGATTTGCGACGAACAACTCGCCACCCTAACCGAACGCCTAAGACAACGGCTCCAATACCCCGAGCAAATTCAACAACAGCAATAATGAATAACAGTAGCAGTTGCAACAACAGTAGCCGTTAAGTTGCAGTTGATTTGCAGTTGATTTAGCCCTTGCAGTAGCCGTTGCAGTAGCCGTTGCAGCCATAGCAGCCGCCGACTCCGTCACAAGAGCACTAGCCTTAGCAGAAACAGCCAGTAATCGCCAAAAATCCCTTTGGCAAAACTCGGGTTGCCCACGTTACACTGCTATACAGGCATCCGTTGGATGCTTAGTTTTTTGATTTACCTCACCTGGATTCATCATGTCGATCGCAGATCTACGGCAAAGCTACGAAAAAGGGACCTTGCTCGAACAAGACATCAAGGCGTCGCCCTTTGAGCAGTTTGGGCTTTGGTTTAACCAGGCGCTCGAGCAAAACGTTCCTGAACCCACCACCATGACCCTAGCCACTGCCGATGCACAAGGGCGACCCTCTGCACGCATCGTCTTGCTTAAGGGTTTTGACGAAGCAGGATTTGTCTTCTATACCAATTACCACTCGCGTAAAGGTCAAGATCTGGCCGTACAGCCCTGGGCAAGCCTGAATTTTTTCTGGCAACCGCTTGAGCGCCAAGTGCGGCTCAACGGGATAGTCGACAAAGTGTCTGCGCAAGAGTCTGATGATTATTTTCATAGCCGTCCGCTCGGGTCACGGTTAGGCGCCTGGGTCTCTGCACAAAGCCAACCGACAACGCTTGCCGAACTCGAAGCCAATACCGCTGCGGTGCAACAAAAATATGGCGATCAACCGCCTCGCCCACCCCACTGGGGCGGCTATCGTTTAACGCCCGAGTATTTTGAATTTTGGCAGGGGCGTCCCTCGCGCCTGCACGATCGACTCACCTTTCAACGCTCTGGCACTGGCTGGGCACTCAACCGTATTTCTCCATAACATGACAGCCTCAGCACCAAGTTTTGATTCAGCTAACTTTCGCGCAACACTGGGGCGCTTCCCCACTGGCGTTGCCGTGATCACTGCCAGCCTACCTGGGCAAGCCCCCGTTGGGCTAACCGTCAGTTCGTTTAACTCTGTATCGCTCGAGCCTCCCCTAGTACTCTTTAGCCTCTCACGTGGCTCCTCATCGATGGCGACAATGGTGGCGTGCGAGCGCTACGTGATTCATGTCATGAGTCATGAACAGCTGGGTGTGTCACACCGTTTTACTCGCGGCACGGCTGCCGAACGGTTTACCGATATGCCTCTTGCGCTGGCGCCCGGTGGCTCGCCACGCCTTGACTTACCCTGCGCCGCTTGGTTTGAATGTTTCAACCGCAGTCGCTACGACGAAGGCGATCACATCATTTTTATTGGTGAAGTTGAACACTGCGAGCGCACTGAGGCCTTGCCGCTGGTGTACCACGCAGGTGGCTACGACCTCACTCCAAATCTTCAAAAATAATTTCAAGTCATGAGCACAGATATTGATTGCATCGTGGTCGGCGCAGGCGCAGTCGGTTTAGCCATCGCCCGAGCCTTAGCCCAAAGCGGCCGTGAAGTCATGGTGGTGGAAGCGGCCGAGGGCATCGGCACCGGCACGAGCGCACGTAACTCAGAAGTGATTCACGCGGGCATCTATTATCCGGCTGGCAGTCTCAAAGCACGCTTGTGCGTTGAAGGTCGTCACCTTCTATACGCCTATTGCGCTGAGCGCGGCGTCAAGCACAAACGCCTGGGCAAACTCATCGTAGCCACCAGCGACGAAGAAATTCCAACGCTCACTGAAATCGCCAAAAAGGCCCACATCAATGGCGTGTCTGATCTGCAACTGTTATCAGCTGCAGAGGCGCAGGCGCTTGAACCGGCCTTGTTTTGTACCGCGGCGTTACTCTCCCCCTCGACCGGAATCATCGACAGTCATGGCTTGATGCTGGCCTACCAAGGTGATGCTGAAAACGCTGGCGCGCAATGTGTCTTTCATACACCGCTGTTATCGGGCAGTGTACGCGGCGATGGCGGCTTTGATCTGCAGTTTGGTGGCGCCGAAGCCATGGCGCTATCGTGTAACGTGCTCATCAACGCGTCGGGTCTGCACGCGCCCACATTGGCGCGCCGCATCCAAGGGATCCCTGAGGCTTCGATCCCAACAGAATACCTGTGCAAGGGCAGCTACTTTAGTTTGCAAGGCCGCGCACCATTTACCCGACTCATCTACCCAACACCACACCATGCAGGCTTGGGCGTGCACCTCACGCTTGATCTGGGCGGGCAAGCAAAATTTGGGCCTGACGTTCAATGGATCGATCAAGTCGACTACGCAGTAGATCCCGATCGCTGCCTTGGGTTTTATGAGGCTGTTCGCACCTACTGGCCTGGCATGCAAGACGGCACCTTATCGCCCAGCTATTCTGGGATTCGCCCTAAAATTTCTGGGCCACACGAACCTGCGGCCGACTTCATGATCGCCGGGCCCGCCACCCATGGGATTCCAGGCCTTGTCAATCTATTTGGCATTGAATCACCGGGCTTGACCTCGAGCCTGGCGATCGCAAAAGAGACGCTTGCATGCCTAGCCATGACTTCATCTTGACTTTCGCCTGCCCAGAGCGCAACGGTGTTGTTGCCCAGGGCAGTACCCTACTCCTGAAGCCTCAAGAAAACATTTTTCGCTCATGCTAAACAATAACCTCGCACCAGAGCATCCTGTTCCAGACGCGCATGGGATTAACTTATTTGAAGCAGACGCAGGGCGCGATCTTCTGGCTTGCTACCTGCCTAAAGATTTACACCAACATTTACTGCCGCACTTAAAGCGGCTTGGTGCCTTAGCCGGTTCGTTGCTAGATGACTTGGCTGGCGTCGCTGACAAACATCCGCCAACGCTTTCGGTGCGAACGCGTGCCGGCATTGACACATCACAGGTCAATAAACACCCTGCTTACGTCGAGCTTGAACGTTACGCTTATAGCGAGTTCGGCTTAGCGGCCATGTCGCATCGCGGTGGTGTGTTGAACTGGCCCACACCCATGCCACCGGCCGCAAAATACGCGCTCACGTATTTATTTGTACAGGCTGAGTTTGGCCTGTGCTGCCCAGTGAGTATGACCGACTCGCTCGCGCGCACCTTACGCAAGTTTGGCGACCCCGCGTTAGTCGAAAAAGTTTTACCCATGGTCACTACCCAAGACTTTGATGCCTTGCATCAGGGTGCGATGTTCATGACAGAGCAAGGTGCGGGCTCAGACGTGAGCGCCACGGCCACACAAGCTTCGCAAGCTGCCGATGGCAGTTGGTCACTCACCGGCGACAAATGGTTTTGTTCAAATCCTGATGCTGGCTTTGCCATGGTGCTGGCGCGTTCTGAAAACGTAGATGGGCTTAAAGGCGTATCGCTGTTTTTACTGCCGCGTACGCTTACCGATGGCACGCATAACCGCTACCGGATTTTGCGTTTAAAAGACAAGTTAGGCACCCGTTCAATGGCAAGCGGCGAGATCCGGCTTGAAGGGGCCTTTGCCTGGTTAGTGGGCGAGCGCGGTCAGGGCTTTAAACACATGGCCGACATGATTAACAACTCGCGCCTCTCAAACGGCGTGCGTGCTGCGGGCTTGATGCGACGCGCCCTCACCGAGGCACTGTACATTTCTAAGCACCGCAAAGCGTTTGGCAAACGCCTGCTTGACATGCCTCTGATGCAACGCCAACTCAGCAAAATGGCGTTAGCCACTGAACAGGCGCGCACCATGGTGTACCAAACTGCACAGGCATTAGCCGCAGCAGACAACGACCCAAGCAAACGCCCGTTGATGCGTATCCTGACGCCCTTAATCAAGTTTCGTGCGTGTCGCGATGCACGTAAGGTTGCAGGCGATGCAATGGAAGTGCGCGGCGGCTGCGGCTACATCGAAGAATGGAGCGACCCGCGGATCTTACGAGACTCCCACCTAGGCTCAATTTGGGAAGGCACCAGCAACATCGTCGCGCTTGATGTCATTCGCGCCATTCAACGTGAAGAGTCACTGCCCGCGTTACGCGACCATGTTCAAGCGCTGTTAGCCCAAGGCACACCGGTTAGCCCAGACCTTTCAGCCCTGCAAGCCGAACGCGTCGACCAAGCTTTCAAATACGCGGCCGCAGTCGCCAACGACAATCGCTCTGAGCAGGCTCGTCAAGCTGCCACGGCGCTTTATCACGTAGCCACCATGGCCGCCATGCGCTGGGAGGCCAAACAGGCCAATATGCCCATGCGCAGCCATTTGGCAGACCTGATCCTCAAGCATCGTTTAGCAGCCCGTGACCCACTGCAACACGATAATCTGACTGACGCCGCCTTATGTGACTGGCTCTCTGAGACGGTCTAAAATCCACTCCGACACGATATGATGTCGGATTCACTTACTTCGCCCCATAACCAGAGCAAAAAACATGAGCCAAGCCCCTTCTCCCAGCGCCCCTCGCACCGGTGGTCAACTTCTTGTTGGTCAACTTGTCAGTCATGGCGTCAAACACGTATTTTGTGTACCCGGCGAAAGCTTTTTAGCCGTGTTGGATGCCTTGGTCGACGTCAACATTGAAGTGACCGTGTGTCGTCAAGAAGGCGGCGCAGCCATGATGGCCGCGGCCCAGGGCCAGTTAAATGGCGAACCCGGCATTTGCATGGTGACGCGCGGCCCAGGCGCCTCAAACGCGTTAGCGGGCATTCACATTGCCAAACAAGATTCAACTCCGCTGATTGTCTTTGTTGGTCAGATCGAACGCGGTATGCGCGAGCGCGAAGCCTTTCAAGAGATGGATTACCGCGCCGTCTTCGGCACGGCCGCCAAATGGGCAACCGAGATTGATGATCCGGCGCGTATCCCAGAGATTCTTTCACGCGCCTTTCACGTTGCCACCTCAGGGCGACCAGGCCCAGTCGTGATCGCCTTACCCGAAGACATGTTGGTCGAACTCGCCACCGTGCCCGATGCCCCGCACTACGAGGCGGTCGATTCAGCCCCCACAAAAGGGCAAATGGCAGACTTGGCCGCACGCCTGGCCAAGGCAAAAGCACCCGTTGCGATTTTGGGTGGCACGCGCTGGAACGCGCAAGCCGTCAACGATTTTGTGGCCTTCGCCGAACGCTGCAAACTACCGGTTGCGGTGTCGTTCAGACGTCAAATGCTTTTCCCGGCTAACCACCCCTGTTTTATTGGCGACGTGGGCATTGGCTTGAATCCGGCCTTGCTCAAACGTGTCGCCGAGGCAGACTTGGTGCTGTTAGTCGGCGGACGTATGTCAGAGATGCCTAGCCAGGCATACACACTGTTTGAGATCCCTGTGCCTAAACAGACGCTGGTGCACGTTCATCCAGATAGCGGCGAACTCGGCCGCGTTTACCGCGCAGCGATGGCAATTAACGCCTCACCGATTTCGTTTGCCTCAGAGTTAGCTTCAGTTGCGACCCCATCCTCACAGCCCTGGGCAGCAGATACCGCCGCAATGCATCAAAGCTATCTGGCCTGGAGCGACCCAGCCCCAATCAAAACACCAGGCACCCTTCAAATGGGTGGTGTCATGCAGTACCTTGAAGCCAACCTACCTGCCGACGCCATTATGGCGAATGGTGCCGGTAACTTTGCCACCTGGCTTCATCGCTTTCATCGCTTCACGCAGTTTGCCACCCAAATCGCACCGACTTCGGGCTCGATGGGTTACGGCTTACCCGCCGCCGTAGGCGCCAAGCGTCTGTGGCCAGAAAGAACCGTGGTCTGCTTTGCAGGCGATGGCTGCTTCATGATGCACGGTCAAGAGTTTGCCACCGCTGTGCAATACAACTTGCCGATTATTGTCTTGATCATCGACAACGGCATGTACGGCACCATCCGTATGCATCAAGAAAAACATTACCCAGGCCGCGTTTCGGCGACCAAACTACAAAACCCTGATTTTGCTGCTTACGCTCGCGCCTTTGGTGGCCATGGCGAACGTGTCGAAACGACCGAGCAGTTTGGCCCGGCCTATGAACGCGCGGTGGCAAGCAAGCAACCGGCAATCATTCATTGTCTGATTGATCCTGAAACCATTACGCCAACCACCACTATTTCAAAATTACGGGCGGCCGCACTCAAAAAATAATTGCACTGCTCACACTCGCGTGTGGGTATTGGGCATGGCATCGACCGAGCCTTGGTATCGTTCAATCATTACATTTAGGAGCACGACATGGCCGCTGAAGCCTCATTTAACTGGGAAGATCCCCTCTTGCTGGACAGCCAGCTTACTGACGAAGAGCGCATGGTGCGTGACGCCGCGCGCGCGTATTGTCAAGACAAGCTTTTACCTCGCGTGGTCAATGCGTTTCGCAACGAAAAAACCGACGTCGAGATTTTTCCTGAGATGGGTGAGCTTGGCCTGTTAGGCGCAACGATCCCCACACAATACGGCGGCTCGGGTTTGAATTACGTCAGCTACGGGTTGATCGCGCGCGAAGTCGAACGCGTTGATTCAGGTTATCGCTCAATGATGTCGGTGCAATCATCGCTGGTAATGTTGCCAATCAATGAGTTTGGCAGCGAAGAGCAAAAGCAAAAATATCTGCCTAAGCTTGCCCGCGGCGAGTGGATTGGCTGTTTTGGTTTGACAGAACCTGACCACGGCTCTGACCCCGCCGGCATGGAAACCCGCGCTGTGAAAACAGCCCACGGATACACCCTGACCGGCAATAAAATGTGGATTTCGAATTCACCCATCGCCGACGTGTTCGTCGTGTGGGGCAAGTGTGTGGGCGGTGACTACGACGGTCGTATTCGTGGCTTTATCCTTGAGAAGGGCATGAAAGGGCTGTCAGCACCTGCGATCCACGGCAAGGTCGGTTTACGCGCCTCGATCACTGGCCAAATCGTCATGGAAGGTGTCGAGATTGGCGACGAACAGATGTTACCTGGCGTGTCGGGCCTGAAGGGCCCCTTCACCTGCTTAAACTCAGCGCGCTTTGGGATTGCCTGGGGTGCACTCGGTGCGGCAGAGTTTTGCTGGCACATGGCACGTCAATACACGCTCGACCGCAAACAGTTTGGTCGCCCCTTGGCGGCTAATCAACTGATCCAGAAAAAACTGGCCGACATGCAAACCGAGATCACGCTCGCCTTGCAAGGTTGCCTGCGCTTAGGCCGCATGAAAGACGAAGGCACAGCCGCCGTTGAAATCACCTCAATTATGAAACGCAACTCATGCGGCAAGTCGCTTGACATCGCCCGCATGGCACGTGACATGCTGGGTGGCAATGGTATTTCGGATGAGTACGGTGTGGCCCGCCACTTGGTCAATCTTGAAGTTGTGAATACCTACGAAGGTACCCACGACGTGCACGCCTTGATTTTGGGTCGCGCACAAACGGGGATTCAAGCGTTCTTCTAAACCAGTTTTATTGTTCGTTCAAAAGCAGCGTGCGCAGTTAATTGCGTACGCTGTTTTTTTTACTCAGCGTAATCGAATGCGGGCTCCATTAGTGCGATCTCTGCAGAGCTCAATTTCAAACTACGCGCATGAACTTTCCATGTCTGCACAACGGACTTCACCTCTAGAATTATTCTTTGCGCTTGCGACTCGTTGAGATCGTAGTACGAAGCGGTGTTCGCGACGAGTTGTAAGTCAGGTCGATTGATCAAGGCATCCAAGTTAAGCACATGCTCAGCCTTCGATAAGTTCGGATTAACATCAAAGGCCGGCGACAGTCGCCAGTTTTTTCCGTCGAACAGAAAACCATGATTGCGCAAATGGTCATCGCGGTTAGATACGCAAACGTTAAATACGACGCGACGAAACAGCTGCTCAAGATCGTACTTAAGCGTTGCTGGATTGCCTTGTGTTAACAGCAGTCTTGCAAGATCTACATAACTACTACCCTCACTGTCTTGACGTCCCAAAAGCGTCATGGCCGAGGCATAGAACACCCGTCGACCCTGCGAGCGATCAAAACGCTTCGCGCAGAACGTATGAAAATATTTACCGAATTTAAATACCTTGGCATCGGGGACATCAAGCTTGGCTCGTACTGCGAGTGCATGCACAACGCCCTCCCATCCACCGATATCTAAGTCATCTTCGCGAGACGGAAACTTCGCAATCCACAAAGAGCCATCGGTCTGAGTAAAATTGGCCTTGGGTCGAGCACCGCCCAACGATGCGCCTGGTGCAACAAGAACACTAAGCCAACGACGTAAAGCACTAAGGTCGTCGATACGTTTGTGACTCAGTTCTTTAGCAACGAGTTCGAGTTCAGCCAGCTGTGCGAGTGGAGGCGCAGAAAGGCGATGTTGGCTAACAAACTGGTCATGCGAAGCTGAGCGCAAGCGTAAGGCCCCTTGACGCGTGAGATCTTGCACGCCCGCCATGAAATCCCATTCATACAAATTTCGAGGCTTACGCTTTTGATCTTGCGCCGCTAGCATTTCTCTGCGTTTCATTAGCGTTTGCCCCCAACGATCGGGCGAACCATCTAAAAAACATCCAAAGTTGCCAATATCTTTATTTGGAAAATAAACCCCTTGACTCAAAGGCAAGTCTGGGTCAATCGCGAAACGGCCAGAGTCGGTTAACCAATTTTGCGAGTACTGAAAACGCAACTGCCCATGATCATTCGAGATCAGTCCGACCAGCATTGCCTTTGCGCAAAACTGTGCGTCTAGCCAGACTTCAAGTTGTTCAGCGGGCATGAAGGGTTCTTCCGTGCGGCAAGTCAAGATCTTGCAAACTACGTCCGAGGCGATCTTCTTTAGCGATCAGACCCAAATCCTCTTCTAGTTGCAAGGTGGCTAGCACGCGCAGGTAAGTCACCATCAAGACGGAGGGATCGCCTCGCTCAACGCGATAAAGCGTCATACGAGAGATCGAGGAGCGGGCCGCGACAGTTTCTGACGAAAACTTACGCCGCATTCGCGCAAGGCGCAACCGTTCACCAAGCTCGGTCAAGAGCCGTTGTTCGTTTGGATAAACAGGTTGTTTTTTACTAGGCATATCACATATTATACAAAAAAATCATTAATTGTCTAACTTGTGATACAAATTAAAGATCGAATGTGATCGTTGAAATCATCATCGTTGGATAGAAGCTTGATAGTTGAGTTCCACCATGAACTTTGGGCGACAACGTGATCACTGCGTCCGGCCTTGATCGTCCGACACTCCAACAGTCTCCTGAAATCCGCGATGCTCAGCTAAACCCAGCTGCAGCCCGACTGAGCCGGTCTTGCACCCCTGCCCACTCAAGCCCTGTTGGGGGCTGTTGCCACAGCAATTGACTGTAGCCCTGCTGATCTAGCGCACGCAGGGTGGCATACAGCACGCGGCTATAGGCTGCAGGGTCGTTGGGTAGCGTGATCCAATCAAGTTGCTCATTCGACGCGGGCGTGATGCCTTGAGGCGTATGCTTCACGACCGCCACCCGCTGCCCTGAAGCAAGCTTGGCGGTTTGTGTGGCCACCGCATTTTGCAACTCGGACGCAACTACTAAGCGCAACGGCGTGTGCGGCGCGTAATGTGACTTCAACGCGCCCGAGACACGGGGTGCCTGAGCGTCAGGTGCTGCGACCTCTTGATTTAAGATTTCGGTAAGTTGCGCTGCGGTAATGTGCCCCGGGCGCAGCAGCACCGGGCCAACGCCTTGCTCAAGGCGCGATAAGTCAACGATCGTGGATTCGATCCCGACGTCACTTGCGCCGCCCTCAAGCACTGGCATGCCTTGCGATACCAACTCAGCAAACTCACTACGTACATGCGCAGCGGTGGTCGGTGAAATCTGACCAAACTTGTTCGCTGAAGGCGCTGCGACACCACCCTGACCAGACGCACGCGTCGCAGCAAACCCACGCAACAAGGCCTGAGCAACTGGATGTGAAGGACAGCGCAATCCAATGCTGTCTTGCCCACCACTGACCTCGGAAGAAATATGTGCAGCGCGCTTCAAAATAAGTGTGAGCGGACCCGGCCAAAACGCATCAATTAACAACTGCGCCTCAGGCGGCACACTAGCCGCCCAATACAACAAATCAGCCTCAGGTGTGACATGCACAATCACGGGGTGATTAGAAGGCCTGCCTTTTGCCTGATAGATGCGTTTAACCGCTAAGGCACTTTCGGCATCGGCACCCAAACCGTAAACAGTTTCTGTTGGAAAGGCGACCAGACCCTGCTGCGCCAAGATTTCGACCGCACGGGTCAGTTCACGAGCACTGGCACTTGCACCACCGCTTGCCTGAGCACTTGAACCCGCACTCGCATCTGCACTTGAATTTACGTCTGCACTGGCCTGCGCTTTCGCTCCGACCACAGGTTGATCACGCTCTGTCACGTCAGGCAGTAACGGGTAAGCGCAGCACCTTCACAACCTGATTGGCTGACGCGATCGCCTCAGCCAAGGTGTTGCCTACGCAATTCACATGACCCATCTTGCGACCACGGCGCGCTTCACGCTTGCCATACAAGTGCAGTGACGCACCAGGCACCGCCAGCACTCCCGACCAATCAGGCTCGGTTTGCGTATCGGTATCATCGGTGTACCAGGCATCGCCCAAAATATTGAGCATCACGACCGGCGCCAATAATTGCGTACTACCCAAAGGCAGCCGTGCCATGACGCGCGCCTGCTGTTCGAACTGACTCGTGACGCAAGCATTCATGGTGTAGTGACCACTGTTGTGTGGACGTGGCGCGATTTCATTGACCAGCAACTGGCCATCGCGCAAGATAAAAAACTCAACGCACAACACGCCTTGATACTGCAAACCATTGGCAATTGCTAGCGCCGCCTCGGTTGCCCGTTGCGCTGACGCTGGGGGTTGGCTATCCACCGTCGACACCGCCAAAATGCCCTGATCGTGTACGTTCGAAGCCACCGGAAACACCTTGCATTGGCCATCTAAACCGCGCGCCATCACAACCGATAATTCTTCTTGTAAATCAAGCATGGCCTCAAGCACACAAGGCACAGCACCAAACTCTTCGAAGGCTGCGATGGCCTCGGCACACGAGCGCACACGCGCCTGACCTTTGCCGTCATAGCCCAAGCGGGCGACTTTCAAAATCCCCGGAAACAAATGCGCGTCCGCTGCGTGCAAGTCATCTGCCGAGCGGATCGGAGCATAGGGTGCGACCGCCACCCCTTGACTAGCGATATAAGCTTTTTCGGTGATACGGTCTTGCACGATTTCAACAGCCTGCGCCCCTGGGGTGACGCGACAACGTTTAGCCAAGATTTTTAAACTGGTGGCCGGAACATTTTCAAACTCGGTTGTCACCGCTCGACACTGACGCGTTAAGCGCAGCAAACCTTCTTCATCGTCGTATTCAGCCTGAATGTGTAAATCGGCGACTGAGGCCGCTGGGCCCTCGGGCGCAGGATCGAGCACTGCCACACGGTACCCCAAAGACTGCGCCGCCTGACAAAACATACGACCTAACTGGCCTCCACCCATCAGCCCTAGCCATTCACCCGGTAAGATCACAGAGGCACCTTCATCGCACGCGCAGCTTCGGTTTGACGTGCGCGAAACGCACGTAATTGCTCGCGTAAGGCGAGATCAGTTGTGGCCAAATTTGCAATCACATGCAGCGCGGCGTTTGCCGCACCCGCCTCGCCAATTGCAAAGGTGGCAACAGGGATACCTTTAGGCATTTGCACAATAGAAAGCAACGAGTCTTCACCGCGTAAATATTTTGAAGGCACCGGCACACCAAAGACCGGCACCTCGGTCAGCGCTGCCATCATGCCAGGTAAATGGGCCGCACCGCCCGCACCCGCGATAATGGCCCGCAAACCACGGCCAGCTGCAGCGGCACCGTAGTCAGCCATATCTTGTGGCATGCGATGCGCCGACACCACACGCGCCTCGTAGGCAATGCCAAATTCTTTAAGCATGTTGACCGCGTGCTGCATGACCTCCCAATCGCTTGAAGAGCCCATGACGACGCCAACGATTGGCGAGGCTACAGCAGAGGACTCGCTGACAACACTAGAAGCACTCGATGCCTTGACGTTGGCTGCACTAGAAGTAGAGGACATATCAAAGCCCTGTAAAAGGTTAAATCCGCAACAAACGATATAACGGTGGTGACCCGAAGGCCTTAGGCCACTAAACGATCAAGTGCCTCACGATATTTAGCGGCAGTTTTTACGATCACTTCGGCGGGCAACCTCGGTGCAGGCGGTGTCTTGCCCCACGGTTGCGTTTCAAGATAGTCGCGCACAAATTGCTTGTCAAAAGACGGGGGGCTGATACCTTCCCGGTAGCCATCAGCAGGCCAAAAGCGCGATGAGTCTGGCGTAAGCACCTCATCCATCAAATGCAAAGTACCGTTTGCATCAAGCCCAAACTCGAACTTGGTATCAGCAATCATGATGCCTTTGGTAGCAGCAAAGGTTGCCGCCTCAGAATACAGGCGCAAGGTCACGTCACGAATACGTTCAGCCATTTCAAGACCGATTTCTTTAATCACATAATCAAAGTCAACGTTTTCGTCATGGAGGCCGAACTCTGCTTTGGCAGCTGGCGTAAAAATCGGTGTTGGCAACTTACCGGCTTGTTTAAGCCCAACAGGCAAAGCGATGCCACAGACTGAGCCGCTGGCCTGATAGTCTTTCCAGCCTGAACCAATCAAATACCCACGCGCCACGGCCTCAACCAAAATCGGCTTTAAGCGTTTAACCACAACAGCACGGCCAATCACCTGCTCACGCTCGGCGGCGGTCACAACATCTTCAGGGTTGATACCCGTTGAGTGATTGGGCAGCACGTGGGCGAGCTTAGCCAACCAAAAGTCTGTCAGCTCTTTGAGTACCTGACCTTTACCTGGGATCGGATCATCAAGAATCACATCGAAGGCAGAGATTCGATCGGTTGCAACGATTAGCAACTTATCGTCGCCCACCGCATACATATCGCGCACTTTACCGCGCGCCAGAAGAGGTAAAGACTGGATCGAAGACTGAAGAATAGTAAGGGCCACAGCGAAGCCTATAAAAGTGAAAGCGAGCTTCCGCCCGCTTAAATCTTGAAGATGCAGTGATTTTAACAAGAAGTACAGGACTCTTACCTACGCAGAGCGCAAAGGCTCCGGCGAGCAAGACCCCAGCCGTCTATGCTAACGACGGATTGCCTGACAGTCGTCTTGGCGTATCGGGCGAGCTCAGCAAAAGCCCCCTAACCAAGTCGGCTAGGGGGCTTTTTGCCCTGTCAGTCAAGCCTGTGAATACGATCGCTCGACTGAACACTCTACAAAAATATTTACTGCACAACCTGCGACAACTTGCCTGCCGAGTACTGGCCAGCGATATCTTTCAAGGGAATCACTTTGATTTTGCTGGCATTACCGGCGGTGCCAAACTGCTGATAACGCTGAACGCAAATGGCCTTAGCAGCTTCACGGGCAGGCTTGAGGTATTCGCGTGGATCGAACTTACCGGGGTTTTCGGCAAAAAACCGACGAATCGCACCCGTCATCGCTAAGCGAATATCGGTGTCGATGTTGATCTTGCGCACACCAAACTTAATCGCTGTTTGGATCTCTTCGACAGGCACGCCGTAGGTTTCTTTCATGTCGCCGCCAAACTGACGAATCTCGGCAAGCAGGTCTTGCGGCACGCTTGAACTGCCGTGCATGACCAAGTGGGTATTCGGTAAACGTTTGTTGATTTCTTTGATACGCGAAATCGACAAGATATCGCCTGTAGGCTTGCGCGTAAATTTGTACGCGCCATGGCTTGTGCCAATCGCGATCGCTAAAGCATCTAACTGTGTCTTGCGCACGAAGTCAGCCGCTTGCTCGGGGTCGGTTAACAACTGATCCATGGTCAGTTTGCCATCAGCACCATGGCCGTCTTCTTTGTCGCCTTCCATGGTTTCGAGTGAACCGAGGCAGCCGAGCTCGCCTTCAACCGTCACACCCAACTTGTGCGCCATATCGACGACTTGTTTGGTGACCGCAACGTTGTAATCGTAATCAGCAATCGATTTGCCGTCTTCTTTCAACGAGCCGTCCATCATCACGCTTGAAAAACCAAGATCGATTGCGCCTTGGCAAATCTTGGGCGATTGCCCATGGTCTTGGTGCATCACGACGGGGATATGTGGATAGGACTCAACGGCTGCCTGAATCAAATATTTAAGAAAGCCCTCGCCCGCATATTTGCGTGCACCTGCAGAGGCCTGCATGATCACTGGACTGTCGGTTTGCGCAGCTGCCTCCATGATGGCCTGGACCTGTTCGAGGTTGTTCACGTTGAAAGCGGGGATGCCATAACCATGCTCAGCGGCATGATCCAAAAGCTGGCGCATAGAGACGAGTGCCATAAGAAATCCTTTTTTAGAGCAAAATGACGGGATGGAGGATGAATTAATCCGTCATTTTACGGCAGCATGACAGTATTTGCCCTAAAAACACCCCAAATTCGGGTTTCGCCCTTTCCAGACAAAATATCGAGATGCTCTGATGCCCGCTAACCACCCAAATCCTGCAATATCCTCAGTTATTTCTTGGGAAACAGACGGTGAGATTCAGTCACTGCCTTGGCGCTCTGAAAACAACTGGACACCCCCAAAACGTACGGTTTTAGCCGATGACACGATGACGGCTGATATTGCCTATCGACTGGCAAGCGAAGGCGTCGGGCTCATCTGGACTGGTGACTTTCAAAATGCCCGCCAATTACTGCAAGCGCTGGGTCGACGTACTGCAAAGCGCCGGGTCAAGTATGCCGAGCAACCCTACCCCGAACGCTTTCACCAGGTGCGCCTGGCACGCGCGCAACGTGCACGCACGCTAGGCATGCTACTACTGAGTTTTGAGCCCCACCACACCCTGGCCCTGCGCCGCGCGCCTGAAGTGGCGACCGCCTGCCTGGCCGCATATGGAGACAACGCCGAACCTTATGTGATGCCAATGACCGAGCTGCTGGGCGTGATCAGTGCCTATGAGTGGCGCAAAAAAGGGGTCGAGGTGCCGGCCTTGCAAGACCGCATTCACCCGCACTACGGGGTGTTTGCGCCGATTCGCTCTGAGTATTTAGATTTAGTCAGTCAGGCGTTTCGGGCTAGCCCTCTGTCGATCGTCACCGCGTTTGACGTGGGCACTGGCACTGGCGTGCTTGCGGCCCTGTTGGTCAAGCAAGGCGTTAAACGCGTGGTGGGCACCGATTCCAGCGCACGCGCGCTGTTGTGCGCGCAAGACAACGTCAATCGCCTAAACATGGGTAAGCAAATCACCTTGCAACAAAGTGATTTGTTTCCTGAAGGGCAGGCTGACTTGATTGTGTGCAATCCACCTTGGTTACCCGGGCGGCCTGCCTCGACGCTTGAACAAGCCGTTTACGATCAAGACCAGCACATGCTGTTGGGATTTTTGTCAGGGCTCAGCAAGCATCTTGCGCCCAAAGGTCAGGGTTGGCTGATTTTGTCGGATTTAGCCGAGCACCTTGGTTTGCGTAGCCGCGCCGCATTACTCGCCGCGATTGAACGAGCAGGTTTGGTGGTTCTTGAGCGACTTGACACGCGGCCGATACACCCCAAAGCTAAAGAAGAGGCTGATCCGCTGGCCGATGCGCGGCGGGCCGAGGTCACCTCACTTTGGAGGCTTGCGGCCGGTTAGCGCTGGGCGGATTCTGAGCTGCACGCGCTGAGCGGCGAGGTCGCTGCACTTTGGAGGCTCGCTGCCGTTTAGCGCTGGGTGGATTCTGAGCTGCGCGCGCGGAGCGGAGAAGTCAGGTCTGTGTGGAGACTTGCCATCGACCAGGCTTAAGCAACGGGCGGCCGCCGGGCCGATTTCGGGCGAAAGCCTTTAACGACAGAGTCATGGGTTTCGATGTAGGGCCCGCCGATCAGATCAATGCAATACGGCACCGCGGCGAAGATGCCCGACACCACGACAGTGCCGTCTTCACGTTTAAGGCCCTCAAGCGTCTCGCTGATGGCTTTAGGCTGGCCAGGCAAATTGATAATGAGAGCAGCGTGGCCTTCGATCTCACGCAACACCGCGACCTGGCGCGACAAGATCGCAGTGGGTACAAACTGTAAGCTGATTTGCCGCATTTGCTCACCAAATCCAGGCATCTCACGCGTGGCCACCGCTTGCGTGGCTTCGGGCGTCACATCGCGCCGAGCGGGGCCCGTGCCGCCAGTTGTCAGCACAAGATGACACCGCTCGATATCCACTAATTCGATCAACGCGGCTGAAATCTCTTTCGCTTCGTCTTGAATCAGGCGAGAAACAGTTTGCACAGGCGTCGACAACGCACGCTCAAGCCACGCCTGCAGGGCTGGGATCCCTTGGTCTTCGTACACCCCTTTCGAGGCTCGGTCTGAAACCGAGACTATGCCAACACGCAGGGTTTCTGAAGTAGCGGTCGTTTGCGTCATAAATTTACCTAAACAAGAATGGTCAAATCAGCCGCTAATTTACCAGTAACCGCTAACGACTTTGGCTCCAGCCCTCGTATAACTTTCTGAATGCGGTATCCAGCAAAAATCCCAACAGACCAATCAGCACCACGGTTGCCATTAACTCGTGATAGGCCAGGCGATCACGCGTATCCAAAATGAAATAACCCAACCCGGCAGATACACCTAGCATTTCGCAAGGGACCAACACAATCCAGACAATGCCGATTGCCAAGCGCGTACCAGTCAAAACGTGTCCCAAAATCCCTGGGAGGATCACACCCTTCAACGTCTCCCAGCCTGTCGCTGACAAGCTTTTTGAAAGCTGCAACCAACGCCGATCAAGCTGACGCACACCGGCAAGCGTATTGAGCATGATGGGCCACAGCGCAGCAAAGGCTAACAAAAAATAAACAGGGCGATCACCGATGCCAAAGGCCATGACGGCGATGGGCATCCACGATAAAGGCGAGATCATGCGCAAAAACTGAAACGCAGGCGATAACGTGGCGTTAGCGCCTGCAGAGGCGCCTAGCAGCAAGCCAAGCGGGACACCGACAAGCAAGGCCAGCCCGAGCCCAACCGCTACACGCTGCAAGCTGACTGCGATATGAAGCCAGATCTCGCCGCCTTGTAGTAACGTGACAAGAGTCAGTAAAGAGGGGCCAGGCGCGAAGCGCTGCCCCATCGAGCCTGGCGCTGAAAAAGGCACCGTCAATAGCCACCACACTCCAAGCATGAGTGCGATGCCCGCAAGACCCTGCACCACACCGCGGATAGCGTGTGTTTTTTGCTGAAGTGCCATCAGACTTCGATTAATTCTGTGCGTGCATAGCCCGGTGCTTGACCAAACTTGCCCATGCCGCCTGCGGCCTCAATCGCGCGCTTCACAAAACGGTCATCCACCAACTGCGTGGCAGCTGTCTTACCATCGAGCGTTGCCAAAAAACTCTTGTCCGCCTCGATCACCGTATTTTGTAAACGTGCGACGAGCTCTTCGGTGTAGCTAGGATAAGGGTAAGGCTGAAAGTCGATACGCTGATCCTGCCAATCGGCATGACGAATCGCTTTAGACGACAAATACGACTCGCGATCGCTTGCAGCGGGCGCCAGCACTTTATTGAGCACCGGCAATGCGTGAGGCGTGTAACGGTTCACACCTTCTTTGGATAGAAGTTGAGCTGTCGCCCCGCGGTTGTCGCGAATCCATAATTGCGCACGCACGATCGCATCGACCACTTTCTGCGACCACTCTGGGCGTTGCTCAAGATCACGCTCGTGCATGAACACCGTGCAGCAAGCGTGGTTGCGCCAAACATCTCCGGTAAAGCGCAACACCTTGCCAATGCCCATCGTTTCAGCGATCGCATTGAAGGGCTCGGCCACGATATAGCCTGCGATGTTGCGTGACGCCAAGGCGGGCGGCATATCCGCAGGGGCCATCACCACCAGATTCACCTCGTTGGCTGCCGGCTGCCCTTGCTTGCGTGACACGGGGGTCAAGCCTGCATCGCGCAGCATGGCCTGCAAGACCACGTTATGAATCGAATACCAAAAAGGAATCGCAACCGTTTTACCGCCTAAGGCTTTCAGATCATTAATTTCTGGCAGTACTGTCAGACCTGAACCACCAACGTGGTTCCAGGCGACAACCTTGGCGGGCACCTTGCTGCCAAAACGCGCCCACACCGTCATCGGCGATAACAGATGCACGACATTGACCTGACCCGCAATAAAGGCTTCGATCAACTGCGCCCAGCTACGCAGCATCGTTGGTTTTTCAACGTCAACGCCAGCGTCTTTAAAAAATCCGTTGTGATGCGCCACCAACAAAGGCGCTGCATCGGTGATCGGCAAATAACCAATACGCACCGGGCCATTGGCAGCGGGTTGCGCCTGGGCATTAAAGGCAGACAACAAGGGTGCTGCACCCGCTACCGTAAACAAGCTTGCTAATTTAAGCATCTCGCGGCGCGAGACATGTTCAAGACACATCGACTAATTCCTTTAAGGCAGATTGCTTGAGCACTGCCGCTGGCTTTGAGTGCAACGCACGTTGCAGCGTTCGTAAAATTTCAATACGGAGTTGGCCGAGTTCTTCGACCAGATCGTCGCGTGGCTGCGCGTACGCAATGCGCCACTCGCCCACACAATGGGCAGGCGCACCGCCCAAGAGCACGATACGATCCGCGACCTGCAAGGCCTCATCGATGTCGTGTGTGATTAAGACCGCGGCGGTGCCTAAATCATCGCGTAGGGTCAGCAATAGTTTTTGCATCGCGGTACGCGTGACCTCGTCTAGTGCCCCAAAGGGCTCGTCTAACAGGATCACCTCGGGCTGTCGAGCCACGCAGCGCGCAAGCGCGGTACGTTGCGCCATGCCACCCGATAACTCTGAGGGCATTAACAACCGAGCGTGCTCCAAACCGACTTCGCGAATTGCGACATCGACGCGTTGTTTTTTTTCAGCTGTGGTTAAGTGAGGCTGATGTTTGAAATCTAGCCCGAAGCCTACATTTTTTTCAAGCGTCAGCCACGGCAACAGGCTAGGATCTTGAAAGGCCATCGCGACACGCGGATGCGTGCCCGTCAGAGGCTGTCCATCCACCAGCACAGAGCCCTGAGTGGGCTGCTGCAAACCTGCCAGTACGCGCAGCAAGCTGGATTTGCCAACACCGCTGGGCCCTAAAATCGCCACGATTTCGCCGGCGGCAACGTTAAGATCCAACCCATCAATCAAAGGCGCCGCAGCGCCATAGCGCAGGCCCAGCCCTTTAACCTCTAAGACATAGTCGGGTAGTTTGGTAATCGGCGCAAGCATTTCAATCCAGCCTCGTCATCCCCGCCAAGCGGGTGAGGACTGGAAGTTTAAGGCGGCCTCTTTATTTCTTAAACGACTAATGCGTCATTTACTTATTACCATTGAGAGTCATTTGCTTATTACTCCCCTCAAGAGTCATTGACTGATTACCGCACTCAAAAGTCATTTGCTTATTACTACCCGCAAGAGTCATTGACTTAATAGTCTAGGTTCTTTTTAGAAGTGATCTCAAAAACCCCTCAACTGCAACCTTAAGTCGCGTACCTCTTGCATTAAATCTGCCATCAAAGCCGCGGCGTCGAGGTTGACTTCAAAATCGCGCTGCAGGCGTGCAACTTGTCGCGCACGAGCGACCGCAGCGCTTGCAAAGACCCAACCCTCAGGCAGTGCACTCTGCCGCAAGGCTGGCAAGACGCCATGCTCAACAAGTGTCATCACCCACTCAATCTGTTGCTCACAACATTGCGCCAACTCGTGGATGGTGACAGGAGCCTGGTCGTCGACCACGACCGCAGTACAAATCGTGATTTGGGTCATGCTGAAACTCCTAGGTGGGCGCGCGGATTAAACGCCGCTGCCTTTGCCAACTGTTCATACGCTGCACGTGTTTGCTCGTTTTCTGCCGAAGGCCAAACAATGTCGAGCACTAGATACAAGTCACCGGGAGGATCGCCAGGCAACCCTTTGCCACGCAGGCGTAATTTGCCGCCCTGTTTGCTGCCTGCCGCGATATTGACTTCAACTTCTCCGGCGAGCGTCGGTGCGTGCACCTTACCGCCGAGTGCAGCCTCCCAAGGCGTCACGGGTAGCTTCATGCTCAAGTCGCGACCATTGCTCTGGTACAGCGGATGCGCAGCAAAATGTACCGTTAAGAACAGATCCCCAGGTGCACCACCGCCTTCACCGGGCATTCCCTGACCCGCTAACCGAATCATTTGCCCGGCCTTCACGCCTGCGGGGATCTTGACGCTCAGTGTGCGATTCACCAATTGAGGCCGCCCCTGTGCATCGAGTTGCACCGAACGCAGGCCTAGTTCGCGGGTGGCGCCTGCAAAACTATCTTCAAACGAAATCTCAATATCCGCGTGGTGATCTTCGCCGCGTAACGGTTGCGCATGACCTTGACCTGAGTCAAAAGCTTGACCACGCCCTTGAGCGCGGCGCTGATGCGCAGCCTGCTTAAACAAGCCTGCCATAAAGTCTTGAAACTCAGCCTGATTAGGCCCGTCGCCTTGCGCGCCTGAAAACTCAAACCCTCGATCCCAGCCGGGCCCGGGGCTCGCACCGTTTGGCCCAGACACGCCGGCCGCTAACCCATCATAGGCGGCACGCTTTTCAGCGTCACGCAGCACATCATTGGCCTCGTTCAAGTCACGCATGCGCGCCTCGGCATCAGGCTCTTTGCTGACATCGGGGTGATACTTGCGCGCGAGTTTGCGGTACGCCTTGCGGATATCATCCTGCGAAGCCTCGCGGGGCACTTCTAAAATCTTGTAGTAGTCTTTGAATTCCATATGCGTGGCGGCACAAGGCTCGCCAAAAAGGTGGACACCCTTTCACAATGGGGCTAAAACCTTTAAAACTCAAGGGATATCATGCAAATAAATAATATTCCGTTTGGCACAACAGACTGGTCAAGCGTTGAAGTCACCGAGCACCCTGGCACCACTGGCAAGGCCCTTTGGCGCACACGCCAATTTGGCGCGATTCGGGTACGTATGGTTGAGTACAGTGCGGGATACCTCGCTGACCACTGGTGCGAAAAAGGCCATATTTTGCTGTGCCTGACCGGCACGTTGCATACCGAGCTTAAAGACGGTCGGCATTTTGACTTGACACCTGGCACCAGCTATCAAGTTGCGGATCATGCCGAACCGCATCAATCATCCACCGCCACGGGGGCGACGCTTTTTATTGTTGATTAACCAGCCGCGCGTTGTTGCAAAATCTCAACTGCTGGCAAGGTCTTGCCTTCTAAGAACTCTAGAAAGGCACCGCCCCCAGTCGAGATGTAACCAACCTTATCGGTGATCCCAAACTTAGCAATCGCGGCCAAGGTATCACCGCCCCCGGCAATTGAAAACCCTGCCGAATCAGCAATGGCGTGCGCCACGACCTCAGTGCCGTTGGCAAAGGCGTCAAACTCGAACACACCCAAAGGGCCGTTCCAAACAATGGTGCCCGCTTGTTTTAAGATTGCCGCCAACTGCGCCGAGGTTTGCGGCCCAATATCAAAAATCAAATCGTCAGCCAATACATCGTTAGCTGACTTTGCTGTAGCCGGAGCCTGCGCCGAGAACTCTTTGGCACACGCCACGTCGGTGGGGATTGGCACTGCAGCGCCGCGTGCCTGCATTTTTTCCATCACGGCACGAGCTTGATCCAGCTGATCAGGCTCAGCAAGCGACTTGCCGATCGGCAAGCCAGCGGCCAACATAAAGGTGTTGGCAATACCGCCACCCACAATCAACTGATCGACCTTGTCTGCAAGTGACTGCAAAATCGATAGCTTGGTCGAGACCTTAGAGCCACCCACAATCGCCACCAACGGGCGCTTAGGGGCTAATAGGGCACGCCCCAAGGCGTCAAGCTCTGCCTGCAGCAACGGGCCTGCGCAAGCGATGGGTGCGAACTGAGCGATGCCATGTGTAGTGGCCTCGGCGCGATGCGCTGTACCAAACGCATCGTTCACGTACACGTCGCATAAAGCAGCCATTTTTTTAGACAGCTCGGGGTCGTTCTTTTTTTCGCCCTTGTTGACGCGACAATTCTCAAGCAACACCACCTGGCCCGGCGCAACCGTCACACCCTCAACCCAGTTCTGCACCAAGACGACCGGCATCCCCATTAATTCAGTCAAGCGCTTGGCAATTGGCGCGAGTGAATCTTCAGGATTGAGCGTGCCCTCAGTCGGGCGCCCCAAATGAGACGTCACCATCACCGCGGCGCCTGCATCAAGCGCCAGACGAATGCCGGGCACCGAGGCACGAATTCGAGTGTCTTCGGTGATATTGCCTGCATCGTCAAACGGTACATTCAAGTCAGCACGAATGAACACGCGCTTGCCAGCGAGCTTGCCGGCCTGAGCCAGCCCAGAGAGAGTTTGAACAGTGGTCATATGATCCAACACAAAGAAAATAAGAAATATCAGTCACGAAACACGCAAAGCCTACTAGGCAATATGCACGCGTTTCAGAGGACCCTTAAGCAAAGAGGCCCCGAAGGGCCTCTTGTTCGTACGCGGCAATTATTTTGCCGTCATTAACGCAATCGTGGTGTCGAGCATACGATTGCTAAAGCCCCACTCGTTGTCATACCAGGACGAAACCTTCACCAATGAACCCGACACTTTAGTCAGAGTCGAGTCGAAGTTGCTTGAGGCTGGATTGTGATTGAAGTCGATCGAAACAAGCTGCTCAGTTTGATACGTCAGGATGCCTTTGAGCTTACCCTCAGAGGCTGTCTTCAAAATCGCATTGACTTCGTCAACAGTCGTATCGCGTTTAGCGATAAACGATAAGTCAACCAGCGACACGTTAATCGTAGGCACGCGAATCGCAAAACCATCAAGCTTGCCGTTGAGCTCAGGCAGCACCAAGCCAACCGCAACAGCAGCGCCCGTTTTGGCCGGGATCATGCTCATCGTGGCCGAGCGCGCACGGCGCAAATCTTCGTGATACACGTCGGTCAGCACTTGATCATTGGTGTACGAGTGGATCGTGGTCATCAGGCCCGTAACCACACCTAAGGCTTCGTGCAACGGCTGCACCAAGGGGGCCAGGCAGTTAGTGGTGCACGATGCGTTCGAGATCACAGTGTCTGAGCTTTTCAGCACGCCATGATTGACGCCATACACAATGGTTGCATCAACATCTTTACCACCCGGTGCTGAAATAATGACTTTTTTAGCGCCACCTTTGATGTGAGCCGAGGCTTTTTCTTTAGTCGTGAAGAAGCCCGTGCACTCGAGCACGACGTCAACATTGAGCTCGCCCCAGGGCAATTCAGCTGGATTACGATTGGCGAGTACACGAATCTTGTCGCCGTTCACCACCATAAAATCACCATCAACGCCAACCGTGCCCGAGAACTTGCCGTGGGCGGTGTCGTATTGAGTGAGATGGGCGTTGGTCTTAGGATCACCTAAGTCATTAATGGCTACGATTTGAATATCGTGCTTTTTGCCGCCTTCGTAATGTGCACGCAAAATGTTACGGCCGATACGGCCATAGCCGTTAATAGCAACGCGAATCGTCATGATGTGTCGAGCTCCTGATTATTTGAGATTTACAAAAGATTTTTAACGGCTTGCGCGACTTTTTCTGCCGTCAAGCCAAAATGCTTAAACAACGCCCCAGCGGGTGCTGATTCACCGTAGGTGTCAATGCCAATCACTGCACCGTCAGGCCCAACATACTTATGCCACAACCCCGTGACCCCAGCTTCGACTGCGACCCGCGGCATACCCTTAGGCAATACTGACGCACGCCAGCCTGCGTCTTGCTGATCAAAGACCTCGGTGCATGGCATTGAAACCACCCGCACCGCGATGCCTTCAGAGGCCAGCAGTTTCTGTGCGTCGATCGCGATCGCAACCTCTGAGCCTGTCGCGATGATCGCAGCCTTGGCATTGGCGGCATCCTGTAAAACATAACCGCCACGCGCGACCTGTTGTAACGTTTCAGCGCTGCGCGCGACAAACGGCAAGTTTTGACGCGACAGCAATAAAGCGGTGGGGCCGCCGGCATGTACGTCCATCCCGATGCTGCTCGGACGACTCACAGCTGCCAACCAGGCCACAGTGGTTTCGACGGTGTCGCAAGGGCGCCAAACCGACAAATTAGGAATCAAACGCAAGCTGCTGGCGTGTTCAATCGACTGGTGCGTTGGCCCATCTTCACCCAAACCAATTGAGTCGTGCGTAAACACATGCACGACGCGTTGTTTCATCAGGGCTGCCATGCGCAAGGCATTGCGTGAGTAATCAGAGAACGTCAAGAATGTGCCGCCGAAGGGCAAATACCCGCCATGCAAGGCCATGCCGTTCATGATGGCGGCCATACCAAATTCACGGACGCCATAATTAATGTGGCGACCAAACTGAAGGCCTGCTGCGCTAGCACGCACGGGCACCACACCCTTCCAGTCAGTAAAGTTCGAGCCCGTCAGGTCGGCAGAACCACCTAGCATTTCAGGTAACAACTCAACCAAGGCAGTGATGGCTTGCTGCGAGGCCTTACGTGAGGCGACGGTTTCAGCTTTGTCTTGCGTTGCGTTCAAAAGCGTTTGTGCGGCGTTTGCGAAATCAGCAGGTAATTCACCACGCATGCGACGTGTAAATTCGCGCGCCTCGGCAGGAAACTGGGTCGAGTAAGCATCGAACCTTTTTTGCCAGGCAGCCTGCGCCTGAGCACCGGCGACCCGCTGATCCCAACCTTGGTAGACGGCTTCAGGGATTTCGAAAGGTGCATGCGGCCAGTTAATTGCGGTGCGGGTACGCGCGATTTCTTCCGCGCCCAATGGGGCGCCGTGGACTTTATCTGTACCCGCAACAGTCGGTGCGCCTTTACCAATTACTGTGCGACAAATAATTAACGAGGGGCGGGCCTGCGCAATGCCCGTCAGTCGAGCCTGTTTGATGGCCTGATCCACCGCAGCAACATCATGGCCATTCGCCACGCGCAGGACGTTCCAGCCGTAGGCTTCAAAGCGTTTGGCTGTATCGTCGGCAAACCAGTTTTCAACCTTGCCGTCGATCGAAATCCCGTTGTCGTCATACAAAACAACCAATTTGCCCAGACGCAACGTACCCGCCAACGAACACACTTCGTGCGAAATACCTTCCATCAGACAGCCATCGCCCACAAACGCGTAGGTATGATGATCAACCAGCTTATGTTCAGGTCGATTAAATTCAGCAGCCAACAGGGCTTCGGCCAGTGCCATCCCGACAGCATTGGCCAAACCTTGTCCCAACGGGCCTGTGGTCGTTTCAATGCCTGGCGTCACACCCACCTCGGGGTGTCCCGGCGTTTTAGAGTGCAACTGGCGAAACTTGCGCAACTCATCCATCGGCAGGTCGTAGCCTGTGAGGTGCAGCAAGGCGTAAATCAACATCGAACCGTGCCCGTTTGACAGCACAAACCGGTCGCGATTGGCCCAGGCGGGGTCAGCGGGGTTGTGACGCAAGTGGCGTGTAAACAGCGCTTGCGCCATTTCAGCCATCCCCATGGGGGCGCCCGGATGCCCAGAGTTGGCTTGCTGGACCGCATCCATCGCGAGGGCGCGAATGGCATCAGCCAATTTAACGGGGACGACAGTAGTTGAATTCATGCGATGTGTCCTGCCCGAACAAGCACAGGAAAAATAGGTTACAAAACGTAGGAGTTTAGCACCCGTATACCCCCTCACACTCTCCCTGAGCGACCTGATGGCTGACCCCCGCTTTTACTGCCCTGTCCCGGTTCTTGCCGAGCAAGAGCTCGAGTTACCCGCGTCTGTAGCGCACCACGTGCGCGTCAGGCGCCTGACGGACGGCGACACCGTGGTGCTGTTTGACGGTCGTGGGGGCGAGACTGCAGGCGCACTCAGCTTTGCCGATAAAAAAACCTTTGTTTCGCTGGGTCAGCACAACCCAAAAGAGGCCGAACTCGGTGGTGAAATCACCTTAATCCAGGCGCTGCCCTCAGGCGACAAAATGGATTGGATTATCGAAAAAGCCGTCGAACTCGGCGTGCACCGCCTCATCCCCGTCGCAGCACAGCGCAGCGTGCTGAAGCTTTCAGGACCACGGCTTGAAAAGCGTCTTGAGCACTGGCGTGGGATTATTACGTCGGCCTCTGAGCAATGCGGCCGCAACCGACTCATGCACCTAGAGGCGCCGCAAACCCTTGAACAAGCCCTTGCCGCCACCGCAGCCAGACAGCGCTTGCTGTGCGACCCCGAAGCAGCCTACACCCTTGCACAGCACCTTGAGGCAAGCCTTCAAGAGCAAAAAGAGGTTGATGCGCTGAGCCTGCTGATCGGCCCTGAAGGGGGCTGGAGCCCCGAGGAAGTCGCTGCCGCGACGCGGCAAGGGGTGACAAAAATTAAATTTGGCTCGAGAGTGCTGCGCACCGAAACCGCCGGGCTTGCACTGGTCGCTGCCAGCACGGCGCTGTTGAATTGGTAGCCTGAGCACACGCCAGACCAACAACGCTTCGCTTAGGCGACACTGATCTCGATCAAGAGTCTGGCAGCTATCAGACGAGCGGGCGCGCGCTAAGCCGGCTCATCGCTCCAGTTATTGACGACGCCAGGTTTATCGTCAGGGTGTTTACCCGCGTGCTGGATCCCGAAAATGAACACTCGGCCGTTATCACGCGCAAAGCCAACCGCATCATTCAACACCTGCATAAACTGCACACCGTCCATCACGATGGCAGCATCAGCCGAGTGCAGCTTTTCAAAGACCAAGACCAGGCCTTCTTTTTGATCGAGCAAGCTGTCGCACAAGCAGTCAAAAAACGAGTCGAAACTTGAGCCAAAAAACTGGGGGTAATCGACCGCTTTGACGACCGCACGAAACACCGCCGAGCGGCTGCGCGCTTTGTCACACTGCGCCACACACCAGGCCAGTCCCTTCTCTGACGCCGCCCCCGCAAGCAAATCACTCCCGGTGTCAGGATCAAAGTCGCCGCCGTTACGTAACAGCTGCTTTAGTTTTGGATCAACCGCCTTACTCATTTCAGAGGGCTCCTAGAACAAGGCCACAAGATTGTGTGTAGTTTTAGCACACGACAGCCATATAGACCTTGCCTATTGTCAAGTATTGGTACGCAGAGGCAAAAATCAACCTCTTAAATCTATTAAAGAAGCGTCGATTGTTGGTGCCCAAGCTGCGGTCCGTTCGCCTCGACGACCGTTAAGGCCGTCATATTGACGATTCGGCGGACCGTTGCGCTCGTGGTCAGGATATGCACAGGTGCATTTGCGCCCAGTAAGAAAGGCCCAACCGCCACACTGCCGCCAGAGACCGTTTTTAGCAGGTTATACGCAATATTGCCAGAGTCAACATTCGGACATACCAGCAGATTGGCCGCACCTTTTAAAGTTGACGAGGGCAAAATTTTCAGGCGCAGCTTCTCATCTAAGGCGCAGTCACCATGCATCTCACCATCGATCTCAAGCTCGGGGGCCTGTTCGCGAATCAACGCTAAAGCCTGCTGCATTTTGGTACCCGAGGCCGAACTGCCCGAACCAAAGTTTGAACGCGATAACAACGCAACTTTAGGCACCAAATTTAAACGTCTCATTTGCGCTGCCGCCGCAATCGTAAACTCAGCGATTTGTTCGGCTGTTGGGTCGTCATTGACGTGGGTATCGACCAACGCCAAGGTTTGCTCGGGCAACAGCAAAATGTTCATGGCGGCATAAGTCGACGTACCCGGCTGTTTTCCAATGACCTGATCGATATAACGCAAATGGTTACCGTAGCCACTCACCGTGCCACAAATCATGCCGTCGGCGTCGCCCATTTTGACCATCGAAGCACCAATCAAGGTCAGCCGACGACGCATTTCAACTCGCGCCATTTCTTTAGTCACGCCGCTGCGGCACATTTTTTCCCAGTAAGCTGTCCAGTACTGGTGAAACCGAGGATCAAAATCTGGGTTGGTGACTTCGACGTCTTCACCTAGACGCAAGCGCAAACCATACTTTTCGATGCGTGCCTGTAACACTTCAGGGCGCCCGATCAAGATGGGCTTTGCCAGTTTTTCATCAACAATGACCTGCACCGCACGTAGTACACGCTCGTCTTCACCTTCAGTGAACACGATACGCACCCTGCCACCCGCGCGAACATGCGATTTGGCGCCCGCAAACAGCGGCTTCATAAAAGCGCCCGAACGGTAAACAAACTGTTCAAGCTGCTCGACATACCCTTCTAAGTCGGCGATGGGCCGGGTGGCTACACCGCACTCCATGGCGGCCTTGGCCACGGCAGGCGCAATGCGCACAATCAAACGGGGATCAAAAGGCTTGGGGATAAAAGAGTTGGGGCCAAACGCAACGTCATACTGGCCATAAGCGGCGGCTACGACTTCGCTTTGCTCTTCTTGCGCCAGCTTGGCAATGGCCACCACAGCGGCTTTTTCCATTTCGCGCGTAATGGTCGTGGCGCCAACATCTAGCGCGCCTCGAAAAATATACGGAAAGCACAAAACGTTATTCACCTGATTCGGGTAATCAGAGCGACCAGTCGCCATCACGATATCGTCGCGGACGGCGTGCGCGTCGGCAGGCAAAATCTCTGGGTTTGGGTTAGCCAGTGCCAAAATCAACGGCCTCTTCGCCATCACCTTGACCATCTCTGGCTTGAGCACGCCACCGGCCGATAAACCTAAAAATACGTCCGCGTTTTCGATGATGTCTGCGAGCTTTCGAGCGTCTGTTTTTTGCGCAAACCGCGTCTTATCGGGGTCCATTAGCACGGTGCGGCCTTCGTAGACTACGCCCTCAATATCAGAGACCCAAATATTTTTGAGCGGCAAACCTAAATCGACCATCAAGTCAAGGCAGGCCAAGGCCGCAGCCCCCGCCCCAGACACCACCACCTTGACCTGCTTGATATCTTTACCAACGACGGTTAGCCCATTAATAAACGCAGCCGACACACAAATTGCCGTACCGTGCTGATCGTCATGAAACACAGGGATGCTCATGCGCTCGCGCAACTTGCGCTCAACGATAAAACACTCGGGCGCCTTGATATCCTCAAGATTGATCCCACCAAAGGTCGGTTCAAGGCCAGCAATGATCTCAACCAATTTATCTGGATCTTGTTCATTGATTTCGATATCGAACACATCAATGCCAGCAAATTTCTTAAACAGTACGGCTTTGCCTTCCATCACGGGCTTTGAGGCCAATGGGCCGATATTGCCCAACCCCAGCACGGCAGTGCCGTTAGTGATCACCCCCACCAGATTGCCACGGGCCGTGTAGCGAAACGCGTTGGCCGGATCTGCCACGATTTCTTCGCAGGCAGCAGCAACACCAGGCGAATACGCCAGCGCTAAATCGCGTTGATTAGACAGGGTTTTAGTCGGGGTGACCGAGATTTTGCCGGGCCGACCCTGCTCGTGATACTCAAGTGCCGCCTGACGAAAGGTTTTTTCCATGCTGTTCTACCAATGAACGATTTAAGAATTCGATTCTAGCCCTTTTAAGTGAGGGCTTGAACCGAATAGCCCTAATGGATCGAGGATGTACTTGAGTTCTTTGTCAAGGTGTGTTGATAACTGCAGCAGCGTGGCGCGCGCGCACTCCGTTTGACCTGCCGTCTCCTCGACCGTGTGTTCCAAAACTTTGTCTTGCTCTCTGTCTCGCCCTGTATCTCGTTCTGTATCTCGTTCTGTATCTCGTTCTGTATCTCGTTCTGTACCTCGTTCTGTATCTTGGCCTCGAAACTGGGTGTCGAGCGTAGTGTCAGCGCACCTCAGCCACAGGGTTTGCACCCACCCTAAGCGCCCTTGATGTCCAAAAAATAGCTGCGCAAGATTAGGTTCGTGTGTAGCAGTGGCCATCAGAGCGTCTAACCTGTAACGCGCCGGCCACGGGGTCACCTGCGCGCAGCGCTGTGCAGCCTCAGAGCCAGCCAGTTCAAACAGCTTGGGAACTAACCGCTGCACGGCTAAGCTGCGCAGAGGCGCTTGCGCGGCTGCACCGAAAGGCCCAAGGATCTCAACGGTACCATCCGCCAACAAAACTTCTGCCCGCTCAACGCGTTGCAATGCCTGCATTCTGAACGCCCCCTGCTCGCACGTGCTCCGTCTCCCGTTCGCCGCAAGCGGCTGACCGCGCGCATCATCTTCGTCTCTCAGGGCAGCGCCCGGCATTAGGGCTCCTGAAGTTTCAGGCCAGGCAAACCACTGTGACATGGTCAATTCGGGGGGCAGCACCATCCCAGCAAAAACACCCGTTTCTGCGAGTTGCGCCACGGAGCAACCCGCGTCAGCTTTCCAGATACCAGCCTGCGCATCGACCAAAGAAAACGTCGCCCCCGCGGTTTGAGGTGATACCCAAAGTGTTGCCTGCGTGCGAGCGGTGGGACTCGAATCGCCCTTCAAGCGCAGCGCCACCCGATACTCTTGGCACAGCGCGCGTGCATGCGCCACATCTTCGTGACGAACCGGCTCAAGCCAGGCCTGCGGCGCCTGCGCAGCGGTCGCATTGAACGCCTCAAGTCGTACACGCCCAAGACATGTACGAGCCAATCGAGCGCAAAACTGCTCAAAGGGCGTGGCCGGTGTACGGCGCCCCATGAGAAAAGCACGTCTGGATGTTGGCGTAACCACTACAATTCAGCCTCTTACGGAGAGATAGGTCATGACAGTTCTTGCAGCACGTACCGCCGATACCGTGACCTTTCACGCGGTCGAACTTTTTAAACAAGCCACCGCGTTACAACGCAGCGGTATCGACATTATCAGCCTTGGCGTCGGAGAACCCGACTTTACCGCAGCCCCACAAGTGATCCAAGCCATGCAGCTCGCCGCGCAATCCGGCAAAAGTGGCTACTCGCCCCCTGCTGGCTTGCCTGAACTCAGAGAAGCCATCGCGCGCTTTTATACCAAACAACTGGGCGCCAAAGTCGACCCCAACCGGGTCATCGTAACCTCGGGTGCAAGCGGCGCACTGTTGCTGGCAGCAATGGCACTGGTTAACCCCGGCGATGAAGTCTTGATGCCTGACCCCTGCTACCCACCGAATCGCAACTTTGTCGGCGCGGCGGGCGGCACCACAAAACTCATCCCCACCACCATCGCCAACCGCTTTCAACTCTCAGACACCGACATCGAGCAACATTGGGGGCCCGCCACGCGCGGTGTCTTGATCGCCTCGCCCAGCAACCCCACCGGCACCTCGATCCCGCGTGACGCACTCACCCGCCTCATTAAACAAGTGCATGCGCGCAACGGTTTTGTCATGATGGATGAAATTTATCTAAGCTTATCGTACGACGACACACGTCAATCTGCCCTTGCCATCGATGACAACCTGATTATCCTGAATAGCTTCTCCAAATATTTCAATATGACGGGTTGGCGCTTGGGTTGGATGATTGTGCCGACCCATATGGTCGAGCCCATCGAAAAAATGGCGGCAAGTTTAGCCATCTGCGCGCCCACATTGGCGCAACACGGCGCGATCGCCTGCTTCGAACCCGATGCTCTGGCGCTGTTTGAGCAGCGCCGCGAAGCCTTTCGACAACGCCGCGATTATTTGGTGCCGGCCTTAAAAAGCTTAAACATTGAGGTGCCCGTGACACCCGATGGCGCGTTTTATGTCTACGGTGACATCTCAGCACACGCATCAGACAGCAGCGCCTTTTCGGCGGCACTGCTCAGTGGTGCGCGCGTCGCCGCGGTAGCGGGCTTAGATTTTGGCCCCGCGCATGCCGCCCACACCATGCGGTTTGCCTACACCACCGGGCTCGAACGCCTGCAAGAGGCTGTTCATCGCATGAAGGCGTTTTTAGGTTGACCACATCACCTTTGGGCGAGTGAGCAAGGCAGGTTTCTGACAACACTAAGTTTCGCTGTCGTACCCCTCGTTCAACTAGACAGCCTGCGCGTGCCGTGACTTAGCCCTAACGCTCAATCTCTGAGTGCGATTGAACCCGCGAGCGCTAAACGTCGACGCTCAGACAGCACTTTTTCTGTATAGCCTCCATCAGCGTTGGGGCCACTCGCGCCGCAATAACAAAGCAACCCGCCTGCAACGGATCCTCGGGTGCGGATGCAATACGCCAAAATAAAAGCACCGACGCGAATATTAGCGACCGGATTAAAAACCATCGTTTCACCGCGGCCGAGTTGGGTAAATTTTTCGCGATGGACACTCATCATGACTTGCATCAACCCAGTCGGGCCACCTGCCTGACCGCCTGCGTAGGGATTAAAACGCGACTCAGTCGCGATGATCGCGAGTAGTAACAACGGATCGACTTTTAATTCATCGCCCACCACATAGGCAGTTTCAACAAACATTTGAGCGGCTTGGGTTGCCACCAGATACTTGCGAGACAAATATTGAATTAACGCGTCTTGTTGGCTTTGACTGACGGCCTGACGCTGCAAAACCTGTGCAAGCGTCGCGCCACTGCCCGAAGCAGGCGCCTGCGCCGCCACAGCTAACTCCTGCTGCACCGTTGCAGCGCCAGGCGGTGGTGCTGCCACCACCACATCCTGCGGCGCCGGTGCCACGGGGGCAGGACGCACACCTGCTGCAGGCGGCAAAGTTTGACCACGCAGCGGTTCTAAATCAACGGCGGCAACGATCGTCCCGACTGGCGCACTGGTGTTCGTCGTGGCCTGCGGAATCAAGGCGTCAGGCACCAGCGCATACAACAACGCCGAATGAATTTGCAAAGCCTGCCCACGCAGTGTTGGCATCGTCAGCACCATCGTACCGGCGACTAAAACTGTGATCCCCAAGTAGATCGCGCAGGTGCGTACGAACTCTGCCAGATTACGGTAGAGCCCGCTCACCAGTTGTTGTGTCACAACCTGGGCAGGAGTGAGTGTCATCATGTTCGAGCCTCAGAGCGTACGGCGACCTGACGATCAAAAAGGTTCAAGTGCTGTAGGGTCATGATCGCTTCACCTTGGGGTCAAGCATGGCGGGTGTTAACCTTGTGTGCATCTTAGAACTGTAACCGTTTTGGCGGATCAAGACCTTGAAATACAAAGACTTAAGAGATTTTATCGCGCAGCT
>Ga0114968_10000183_pt1 | contig 46743 bp, 50 predicted proteins | sample M_130807_EF_Meta_FD_87020 | JGI IMG/M metagenome (GOLD analysis project Ga0114968, IMG submission 87020) | Freshwater microbial communities from Lake Montjoie, Canada to study carbon cycling - M_130807_EF_MetaG | ecosystem: Environmental > Aquatic > Freshwater > Lake | place: Lake Montjoie... | reverse complement strand
ATTCCTTTGATTTTGAAAGAGTCCATAAAATCATGAAAGTATTAAACTGGGAGTGGCACGAACAAGGAGTACCAGACATATACTTACTAAGAACGGCAGCTAGGAAACACCTTAAAAGCGCAGCTGAAATCAATGGAACCTCATCGTCAGGCGGACTGACTGCAAACTACACAGAGCATAAAACGTGGCTAAGACTAGAACTCCACTTCGGCTTAGACTCAACTCCAGATGGGACAGAATATGAATGATGAAATCATGGCCCTAACCCTAGCATGGAGCATAGTAGTAACCTGCTTCATCATAGAAACAATAACAAGGAAATGAAAGCCTGCCACCAAGCCTTCCTAAACTACTACCCGTGGCTAACCAAATACGAAGACTTCAACGTATGGTTATTCTCCCAAGAACTAATCTGCACAACATTCAGACAAGGCTGGGCAGCATCTAATAATAATTCAAAAGCACATTCAATATGAAACAAGAACAAGAAATACTCCAACTAATCAAAGACACAGTAGATAAATTCAAGTCTGAAGATGAACACAAAGACAGGATGTTCAACCTCGGAGAAATAACCGATAACATAGGAAACCGCCAAAGGGTATGGCTAACCTTCACATCGACTAATATGAAACTCAAGAATAGAGAACTCTAATTATCGGTAACGATAATACTAATCAGCGTATATTCTAAATATATCCAACTTGGAGTATATTCGCCATTTCAGAATAGCTAACCATACGACATTAGCATAAGACATAGGGCGAAGCATAAGACATAGGTCAGCGTAGCTGCATGGGTAGCATAAGACTTGTCAATAGACTATATTGACATACAAAATGGCAGTTTTTATGGGGAGAGGGGTATACCGCTTGCAGCATCCGCGAGTTGGGCATGGTGGGGTAGCCGGGTACCGGCATCGGCCTGCCACAGAATAAGAGATTCCTTCCATCGCTGCATAACGATAGAAGACTTGGCAAGAATAATCTGCACTATTAACTAGCCGAAAAATTATCGTGCACGATACGAAAAAAACATCTAATGCTATTGACGTTCACGCTGACCTGTGCTAGTATCTTAATAGTGGCCGAGGCACGTCTCGCGCTGCGATTTGATCTGTGACATTTGAATTTACTTTTTAGCTTTCGGCAATCTGATGGCAATTAGTCCACTATGGCAAGGGATAAACCTTGAAGGCACTAAATCTGTGCTTTGCTTGTGGCCGTCAGATAAACCGAAAGACTAAACATGAAAACAGCAAACAAAAAAACAGCGACAGCAAACCTTAGCGTAGTCCGTGAGCCATTGGCAATTGACCAGATGTTCAAGAGAAACTCTCTTGGGTATATGGAAAGCAGCAAAGCAGCCGATATCTCAACAGAAGACGCTGTGGGTTATGTCATCACTAAGCTCGACGCCGGGCAATCTGCTATCAGAGACGCAATCTTATTTAGTGCATGGGTATTTAAGAACAAGCCAGAAGAGCAGAGCAAAGCTTACGCTGAACAGCTCAAGGCACGTTGGAGCGGATCGACAATACCGAACCTTATCAGCATCTCGAAAGCCCTCCCCTCATTTGAGGACAAGGGTCTCAGCATTGACAAGGTAAAGGATCTGTATGCGCTACGCGAAGTGTCGAAACTCTTAAAGGGTGATAACACTAGCTCGCAAGCGGTCGCGCTCCTTAATGAGGGTAAATCGCCTAGGGCGGTTAAGGAGTCGATCCAGCCGAGTAATAAACCAGAAAAGCATGAAGAGACTAGCGCGCCAGTTGCCGTTAACGTAGCCGACGAAGCCGATAAGATGGAAACTCTCATCTTAACATATGTTGACCGATACGCGAAACTAGGAGAGCACGAAGCACGTTTAAAGCTAACACGTCAAATCATCGCAAAGATGGTCATCGGAAACTATACGTTCCTCCCATCGGATGCATCAAAAGCCGTTGAAACATTGAAGGCTAAAAAGTAAATGAGTATACAAGAAAAGGTATTTCTGAAGGTACTTGTGATCGCGCTTATGGTCGCGTTCATTATCTTTAGACTCCTCTAAAAAATTGGGTGATCACTTCGGTGGTCACCCTTTTTTGTGCCCAAAAATAATCTGAGATTCGCCAGCTTCAAACTGCTTGCTCTTCCCCTTCTTCCACTTCCCCTTCGTTATCGTAAACGATAGCCTCTTCCACTTCGTTACGTTCCCCACTTTCTCCTTCCACGTATTGCCCGGATATTACTTCCACCTCTTCCGCTTTCTGTGGCCCAGTCATGTGCAAGCTGATCATCGCGTTCACGCTCATTGCCCGTTTATCACCAATGTTTTGGTCATCCAAGCCAAGCGTTCTGCGCGCCGTCTTGTCTAATTCTGACAGCACTTCCAAGCGTTCCCTTTGCTCTTTTATGTTGCCCATCTTCTTTCTGGCAACTATCTCCGCCCTTTCCTCGCTCACTTGTTTGAGCATAAACCTCAGATGCTCTTCGGTTTGATCCTTCATTGCGTCAATGATTGTCTTCTCAATCATGCCCGTCGATTGCACACGGATTAGCTGACGCTGCTTCGACCACTGACCCTTAATCATTACGTTCTTCACATAGAAGCGTGAGAGTCCATTAAACTCTGGCATCTTTACTATGTCCGCGATTTCGTTTCCCTGTATGTATAAAGCCCTCACTTTATCCATGTCCCATTTCTTTCTCGCATCAACGTGCTTCTTTGCTTTCATGGCCGAAAAGTAGATTATCGGTTACGATAAATCAATAAAATTATTTTGACTAAATGTGAAATAAATACATATAACTATTGACAAAGTGGGTGTCTTGTGGTATAGTATTAATAGTCGGGGGAGGTAGCGTCTTCCAATGACAATCGATCATTTACCAGTTTAGGTTTTCAGTTTCGGTTTTTCGTGTGCCGTTGGCATTATCGTAAAAGATAATGTCAGCGGTGTAATGCGGATTTGGTTATCGTATCCGATAATTCAAAGCGGTGACAATCCCGTAAAGCATAACGCAAACGCAGAGTCATAACACACGAAACAAAATGAATAAATCAATCGATACAACTAAAGATATCGTATCCGATAAAGGTAACAAGTATACTATCCCGATTGTTACTGCCGACGAGATGCATGACATCATGTTCGGTATGGGCGGTCGCGGCTGGTGCTTAACCTGTGGTGAAGAGGTCGATGGCGTTGAGCCTGACGCTCGTCGTTACCATTGCGAATGCTGTGACAAGCGCACAGTATATGGAATGGAAGAACTTCTTATGATGGGGCTTCTTATTATCGAATAATATGAGAAAACATATACCATTTGAGATAAGCTATCCAATTCAAGTTTGCTTGGTAGTTGCAATTAAAAGGCACTGGCCAATGAGGTCAGATAAGTATTGGCGCAAAACACTCCGCGAGTATGTCGCAGCATTGCGATATATGCAAAGCAGGTAATTAGCCACTCTGTTCTGTTATCGTTTACGATAGCAGGACAGCAGGCTGACTACAACCAGTCGGCGAAAACACGAAACAAATGAACATATAGAATAGTTAGACACTCTGCCGATTATCGTAAACGATAGTCGGTAGCAGTCTGACATATAACCATGTCGGAAAACACGAAATGTATATTATACACGAAACCAATGACATTGTAGTAATCGCTACAATCAACAGCAAGAACCGCAAAACAGGCAAGAGCGTTCAGATTTGGATTATGGATGCGCGTATGCATCCTACCGAGTCACGCAAAGGCCCGGACGCAGACAATCAATGCAATGGCTGCGAGTTTGCATCCAAGCAAGGATGTTATGTGAATGACAATCCTCTCGGTGCAATCTGGCGAGCATATCAACGCGGCTCCTATGGATATCTCCATATGGGAACACGCGAATGGTATGACTTCTTCTCTGTGCCTTACGTCCGCTTCGGTGCTTATGGTAATCCATCCCACATTCCTCTGGAAATGGTCTATGACATTGCCAAGCTCGCCAAGCGTATCACAGGATACTTCCATGACTGGCATTCTATGCCTGCGCCACTTGCCAAATCATATGGTAGATACTTCATGGCATCTACCAATGCAAGCAATGTGGAGTATGCTAAGAACCTCGGTTTGCGGACGTTCACTGTCAGCAACGAGCCTATCGTTAACGATATCGAATGTCTTGCAGATGCTAAGGGTCTATCTTGTTCAGAGTGTGGATTGTGTGACGGCAACTATCGCCGCTCTTCCCTTCCTTCCATCTGGATAAATCCTCATGGATATCAAAAGCGCAAGGCTATGGAAGCAATGGCATGAGCGTAAGAAACCTTCTTATACTCATCATGCTCTTCCAAATAGTAGTAGCTACTCTCATCCTATGCTCGAAATAAGTAAGGTAAAAGCAAAGAAGTTATTCTATGCGATTCCTATCAAACAAATCGGCGTTGTCCGCGCCACCACTCCCAAGAAACAACCTGTCACAATCATAACAAAGAAAGACAAACAAGTCCTTCGCGTATGTGACGGCAAGTATTGGGCGTAGTCAGACACTCTGGTGTTATCGGAAACGATAACGCCAGCAGTCTGCTTACATGGTGTAAGTAGAGAAACCAAACACAAAACCAAATGCAAACATACTATAAAAACGACAACGGCAACTTCATCCAAGCTGAAATCAGTTCAGAAGATGCAATTGCAATCCTCATCCAGTCGGCAGTCACCAATGCTGTCAACAAGGTCAATAACCTCATTATTGATGCTGTTATTATCCGTGTTAACGATGCAGTCAGTAATGCTAATATCCAAGGTAAAGTCATAGAACATCTTAGCTCAATGGATATTCACGATATGGTTTATGAGAATGTGGGAAATGCAATTAAAGATTACGATTACGATGGTGTAATCGACAATGCATTAGATGCTATAGACATCGACGAGATGGTTTCAGAGAAGGTCACAGATCACTTAGACTCTTCTTCCATTCAAGTCAGAATCAACTAATCAGACACGCTGCTCATCCTCGCGGGTGGGCAGTAGTCTGGTTATCGTTCCCGATAATCAGTAAACACGAAACAACAAACCAATAATATGACAAGAGAACAATACTTAGAAGAAAGAATCTATGATGAACATGAATACATAGATGTCGAAGAAGCTACTATTGAGATGCTCAATGAAACATATAGTTTCAAGCAGATCGGTGGCCCATTCACATATATGTCCGCTGGTGATGTTCTGAAAGAATATGACTATGCCGCCTTCCGTGAGACAGTGAATAACTATCAGGATCAAATGATCCGCGATGGTAATTGGATTGAGTATGATCAAGCCTGCTGGCTCCCAGAAGCTCAGAAGCTGATCGACTATGTCACAGATGCCATCAAAAATGTTGATCCTTTCCACGTCGAAGATGATCAATATCGCGGGTGGCATTACTATGATGACATGGTTGTATCTCAAGGCCCATTCAACTCGCCCGAAGATTGCTACAATCACGCTTGTCCGTAACCAGACACTCTCCTCATTATCGTTCACGATAGTGGGGAGTAGTCTGACTACAACCAGTCAGAGAAACACGAAACAATGATAGACTATAATAACATAAGAGCAACAGTAGCAGACATAAAAAATAAACATCTTGCAATTCTTCAAGAAAAAGAACAGCAAGAAAACGAGGAGACAGATAAACTTCACATTCGTTATGAACTTGCGCGAGTTGGATTAGTTCATCTTAAAAAGCAATTAGAAGTTGTTTTTGAGGATTCTAATAAATTGTCGAGGTTACATCTTACAATAACCCATCGCCGCAATACTGATGATCCTGATGGTATTTACCATTGGAATGGTAATATCTATGGAACTCACCATCATTACATTGATATCAGACATACTTATGGTCTTGGGTCAGTTGGAACAATTAGAATCTATGCATCGTGCGAACCTAACCTCCGGGTGTTCTATGGTGCAGATATATATGATCCCGATGGAAAGAATAATTACCTCAATAGTATTCTCCACCAATTCTGCGAATCAAAAGAAGGAGGAAAGCTGTCCCTTGTTACAAACCCTAACGATATCGTTCAATCTCATGCAAATGTCATGGGCAAGTTGTTAGCACAAGCAGAAATGTAATCAGACACTCCAGTCATTATCGGAAACGATAGTGGCTGGCAGTCTGGTAGCAGATGCTATCAGAAAAACCAAATGAGAACACATAACCTATACAAACAAAAACCTATGTATACAATAATAGAACCACAGCAGTTTGAGCTTTATGCTCTTCTACAACTCAAGTCAGCACTCAAATTAGAGTGTGCTGGCATGAAGCACAGCAGAGGATCAGTCTACGCTAAAGTCAAGAAAGACTTTGGATTCAAAGGCAACAAGCAGTCTGTCCTTGAACAACTCATCCATCACATAGACAGCAAATACAACCAATGAGTGCCATCGAAAAAACACAACATACCTGCCTTCCACCAGAAGCCTACATCCACCTTTGGAAGAAATCTGAAAAGTCAGAACCACCAAAGTTTAAATCAACATACACTCCTATAAAGAAATGAACATACAAGCATTGCTTGATACTCTTGAGTTTTCTCAACCCATGTCCACTACAACTAAGCGTGGCCCTCGTCTTCTTCGGAAGGCGAGCGTCACGCCTGAGTTTTGGACTTTATACCGGGAAGATAAGGATGACTACAAACAAGTCATGGGAGACTTAGGTCTTCAGCTTTCCAAGTTCAGAGATGCTTGGGAGATTGCTTGGTGGTCACGCGCCGACTTATCGTTTCCGACAATACCTTCCTCCTCACCGGAGAAGGTTGAACCAGAGGTTAAGTATGACCTTCCCCCACTCATCTATCCCGAAAAGTTATTTGAGTATCAATTAACTTCAGTCCAGTTGGCACTTCGTTCCATGTCTAAATACAATCGTGCATTGCTTGGGCATGGCACTGGCATGGGTAAGACTGCCATCGCACTTGCTGTGGCCCGTGAGCGCGGCAGGAAGGTTGCTGTGATCTGCCCCAAACCCATCACCACCGACTGGCATAGGCTTGCCAAATACCTTGGCGTTGAAACCTACGAAGTTTGTGGGTGGGAGTGGGTCAAGACCGGCAAGAGCAAGATCGGTAGGTGGACAGATGATAAGAAGAAGGAATTCCAATTCATGCTGCCGCCAGATACTGATCTTGTCTTCGATGAGGTTCACCGCGCCAAAGCTCAAGGTAACACACAGAATGCCTTTCTGCTCCGCGATGCTGTAGTCCAAAACATCCCCACCATAGCATTATCGGCTACGATAGCTGATGATCCTACAAAGATGTGGGCGTTAGGCCAGTTCCTTGGTCTGCATCAAGGAGGAAAAGACTTCTTCCGATTCCTCAACGCCAACGGATGCTACAACACTCAGTTCGGTATGCAGTTCAAAGGTAACAACAAAGTTCTCAAGAACATTCATGGCCGCATCTTTCCAGATCGTGGTAATCGTCTCAAACCATCTGACGTTGGCAGTGCCTTCCCAGAGACACTGATTCAAGCCAGAGCGTTTGACATGGATACTGCCCGTGATATTGCCAAGGAATACGATGACCTACTTATGAGGGTAGAACAGATCCGTATGCAGGAGAATGCCGCCTCGTCAATGGGTGCTGTCCTCGCTGAGATGACCCGCGCCCGTCAGAAGATCGAACTCTTCAAAGCACCAGCAGTCTGTGCAATGGTCAAGGATTTGATCGAGGAAGGTAACTCGGTGTTTATAGCAGTCAACTTCACAGAGACTCTTAAGTTCATGGAAGAAGAACTCAAGACTACCTGCTCCATTCGTGGAGGTCAGAGCGATATGGTTAGGAGAGGTAACATCGACTCGTTCCAGAATGACAAGTCGAGAGTTATAATTGGCATCATTCAAGCCTGTCGAGAAGGACTAAACCTGCACGATCTAAACGGCAAATACTCAAGGGTTGCTCTCATCATGCCAACCTACTCAGTGTTTGATCTGAAGCAGGTTCTTGGTAGAGTCCATCGAGCAGGAGGTAAGTCCAAGTCCATTCAGTATCTCATCTACGCCGCTGGTGTAGACATTGAAGAGTCAGTATGCAGTTCGCTAGATGCTAAACTCAAGCGTATGGATACCCTCATGGATGGTGAGGTAGATGGAACGATATCAGTAGCACCGAAAGAAGTAGAAAAACTGAAGTAGTTTTACCCAAACTTAAAAACCAGATTGGAAGAAATTCCTTTCTGGTTTTTTTGTTTTCTAAAATAATCTGAAACTATTCAGAATATATTCTACTCGGAGATCAATGAATCTCCTGCGTTTCTGGCGGGGCAGAACCAGAGCGACAAGTCTCCCAAGAAATTTGGGAAAACTTATCGAATGAATCATACGTTTCAGTATGGGTGTTGTCACCTTTCGCTTAACAATCCACGCCCAGCGGTCTTCCTTTACCTAGGCTAGTCTAATCTCGTTGACTAATTGCAAGTCGTCCCGAAGGACAGCATTAAGTTGGCAGGATAACAGTCTCGGCAGCCAGTCCAACTCCACTCCTTCACCAGTATTTAGCAGACTACTCTCGGTGCGTCCTACACGCATCCCCGCTGGCTACACGATCCAATGGTGGCAAAAAATTGGGCCTGTCGTAGCTAGCGGACTACAACAGACCCATTTTATTTACTCAAAATTGATCTCCAAAGTCCGCTAGAACTCGTATTGGATACGATGAATCTATCACGGAGAAAACCAATGTCAAATACTTTTTTTATCGGTTACGATACTTACGGAGTGAAAAGAAGCGGTTGATCGTCTTTCTCTTTCTCTGGTTCATCGAATCGTTTGCGGAACTGAGCATTCTGATAATACATGAATGCTAATTCCAGATACTTGATGCACTCAAATCCTTCACCCTTGCGGGATTCTGATTTGATAACCATCATGCTTGCTGTATGCAACAGGCTAGCCATTGCATGGACTCGTTCGTTTAATGTCTCGTCGGCTGACTTGATGAAGGTAAATGCTTCAAGGACTGCTTTCGAGGTTTCGTTTTGTGGTGTTTGTTCTGACATAAATTAATCTTTCGGTTTGAATCCGTAGGGCCACTCTGGATTCTCCTTCTCCCAGCGGTTTAGTTTCTCTTTGCCGTCTTGTTCTTTGCGGTCTTCTTTATCTCTCCAGTATTGCTCTGGATCGTTTTCGTAATCTTTCTTGCTCATCTTATTGCTCCTTCAAGAATTTCAGCCATTCTCCTTCGGCTGGATCGAACCATGACTTGTCGGACAGGTCGATTAAGAGTTGGTGTTCTTCTACTTCTTGCGGCATTGAGCGTAGAACTTCTGAGTTGGAGAAGTTACCGACATTGAGGAGCAAGTAGCGATGACCCATTGGCTTGTCATCCTTACCTTGTTCGCTACGCACTCGGTTCCTAACCTCAGTAGAGGATAGCTTCTCGGTCTTTGCTGCTTCAAGAAGTTCACCCTGCTTCTTAGCGGAATCTTCACCAAAGTTAGCGTTGCCGATTTCCCTATAAACCGTGAACGGGAGCATTGGATCACGCTTGTCTGATGGGAAGGCGCGGCAAGCTCTAGCGTAACCTGAGACAGTGGGGTAACTCTTCTTGAAGTTAGCACAAAGTTGATTGACTACATCGTCATGTCCTGCGTTCTCCAGAGCTACCACAGAATCTCCGATGATCCATTGTGCGCCCGACTCTAAGGTAAGGCCAAAGGCAAATGCTGCTACCCAGTCTTTCATCTCCACCTGTCCACGGGGTACGCATTGCGTCATTCCTGATCCAATGTCGAACTTCTGAGTGAATGAGGATAGCTCAAGACCATCCTTCACACTCTCCACAAGGGCGAGAGATTCGTTGACTGGCTCATCCTCGGTGACTTCTGCTTCCACTACTGGGTTAGCCAAGCGTTCTTCTGCCATCTCTTCTGCCATGTCGAGGTCGGCACTCATCTTCTCAAACATTTCCAGCATCTCATCTGGAGCATCGTCCTCAAGGTATTCGTTCTTGATGACCTTTGCCCATGCCTTCTTGATATGAGTTTCGGTAATGTTGATACCCGGCCATTCTGTCTTAACATACTCGGCCATTTGGGTTAGGTATTTGGAAAGAGGAACGATAATTCCCTCTTGTGTAGGACTGAACAATTCTAATTCTGGTTTCTTTTTCATGTTGTATTTATGTTTAGGTTAGGTGTTCTGGGGAGAACGTGATCAATATGGGATGTCGTCCGCGTCCTCTTCAACAGGAGCATCGAGGTTAAAGTCTATCGCGGCCTGCTCTACGCACTTAGAGAATGGAGTTGTGAACCCTTTCTCCAAGTAGAATTGGTATAGCTTGGTGAGGTCTTTCTTGCCAATCTCGGCAAGTTTCTCGCCCTTGTGTGAGCCACTTGGAACGATAGCAGATGCCCAATCTTTTGGATCGAATTCATCGGCTTTGGGTTCTTCCTTCTTAGGTGCTACGATCCCTGATGAGTAGTGGATACCCTTGCGGTTAGCTTCGATGAAGACTGATGAGACATACGAGCGAAGGGTTTCTTCGTCTGTAATCTTGCCAAGGTATGCCATGCGAACGAGGCTATCAATATACTGGTGCATCTCAACGATCTCATCCAATGCCTGCTCTGGATTATCGGTTACGATAGTCTTGGGCGTTGATGAGACACGCGCAGGCTCTTCGCTTGGTAAGTCAAACTCAACCTTGCCAGTAGCTGTGACCTTGATGATGTCACGATCTACCTTACCATTCTTACCTTCGTAAGACTCATGCTCCAAGGACACTCCTGTCATGCCATGCTTTCCGCGCACTGATGAGAGTGTAACTACATTACCCTTGATACTTTGCTCTTGGGTATTGTTGAAGAACTTGAGTCCGTAGGTTTCCCCGTCAATCTCAATGTCTCCACCTTGAATCACAAACTCACCTTTCGGGCCAGTGAATGTCTTGGGTTCCCACAATTTAGTGACCTTACCAGTCACTCGTTTAATTATATCTTTCTGTTCTATTCCTGCTAGTTGGTTACTCATTTGATTTATAGGTTGATTTGTAGTAGTTGCAGAAGGGTGCTACTGAGCAGTAACGCTCGCAACGAATATCCCCTCCGCTTCGTTTTTCGATTGAGTGCTTCGCGCCATAGGTAGGTAGCAGTTTCTCCGCTTCCTCCAATGTATCGCACACTTTTGCTGCTCTCTTATTACCATCCTTCTTGATGGCAAAGGTATCTGGTTTAGCCCATCTTTCTTTTGGATCGCAAGTAGGGATTGTATCGTCTGGCATTACAGCAGCCGCTTGGTGCAGTTTAATCCGCTCCGTAGCGTAGGCTATTACTTCTTCGTTATCCCAAAGAGGTATGTCTACTATGTGCACTGCACACTGAGGATACTCTTTGTCAAACTCAGCCTTGCTCGCCTGCCAGTCCCGAAGGATTGCGACGATCTGACCTTTCTTGACTTCGTATCCATACTCTCTCCATAGCATGGCATTCAAATTGATCTGCGATTCCCACTCAGACTTGCCGCCAAGGAGGAATGAGAATACCGATGTGACTTTGAAGTCGGAGATTACTTTGTTACCAGTCTCGTAGAGGTCAGTCTGACCAGTCAGCGTCCATCCGTTGATCTCTTTGTATAGACGCTTCTCAGTCATCTCTTCCTCGCCGCCTGCAAGTTCAAGAACTTTATGCACCGACTGACCAAGTAATGCCCACACCCTATCGGATGCGTCTTCTACGATTTGGTCAGCGTAGCGTTTCTTGAGTTGGTTGATCTTGGGTGGCCCGATCAATGTAGTAACCGAAATGTCAGCCTTCTTTGTTCCTGCCATATACCCATCATGGGATAGGGCGCGAAACATTGGGGCAGGTAGCCCAAAGTTATTTGTGATTGTCATTTCTCGTAGCAGCTTGCAAGAAGTTCGCTGACTCCTTTAAGGTGGTCGCCTTGCTTAACAACGGATTGTGCGTTGGGTAGTTTACCCAATTCAAACTTGCCGTCTGATGCTGCTGCCGATACCAAGCGGAGATAAATCTCGCGTTGGAGTTCTGACTGCACTGCTGGTTTTTCTGTGGTTTCTTTTTTTACTGTAGGTGTATCTTTCATTAGTTTTTTGTGGACGGGGGTTTTGCCGTTCACAAGATAGATACTATCAAACTTCCGATAATCGTCAATAGTTTTTTATAATATTTCTAAAAATATTTTTATCGGAAACGATAAAAAGAAAACGCACCCCCGAATACTCAGGAGTGCGTTCCCTAATGAATAACACGAAACAGCAACAAGCTGCGGATTCAGACTACATCAACCTCACTCAATGTCAAGAGGGATATTCAACCTGTCTTGCAAGTCATCCTTCACCTCTCTACGGATAATTGAGACTTCTGTTCTGAGTAGGTCTTGAGCCTCATCGAGTGGCAGTTCATCCAACTCGTCTGATATATCCACAATCCTCTCCCGCATCATTGGCCCTGCTTCCCTTACGAACTGCAATTCCTGCTCCTTAGTCATCTTCTTCCCATTGTCCCATGACAGGCTTGAATCCCATGCTGGAGGTGTAAGGTTGTTCCTATACATGATTTCCCACGCTGGGTCTGGTTGCTCAGTAGAAACGATACGTCCAACAACACTTGCCAAGCGTCTTCCGAATCCAGACTCTTGCACAGCAGACGGGAACTTGGCATCATCACCAAAGTAACCGACATCCTTGTTCAAAAAGTTTACTGAGCCGGGCATTTCTTTCAAGAAGTTTGATAGGTAATCTCCACCAATTGCTTTGTCTTCTGTGTATAATTTATTGATATCACGGAATATACCCGGAACCGCCATACGAGATATAATTCCACCAGCAAACTGAGTTCCCTTTTGAACTGGGTCTTGGGATTCTTTGAACTCTAACAAGTCAGCAAGACCAGTAAGGAATGATTGGTTGAGGACAGCAACGAATCCAACAGAGAATGGTGCGGTAAGAACACTTGCTGCAAGTTTACCCATATCTTCGGCTTGAACCTTCTCACCCTTTTTCTGCATTGTTTTAACTTCCTCTTGCAACATGGCAGACATCGCCAATGGAATAACAAGTGGAGTATAGAGATATGAGTAGTATGTGTCACCAACTCGCACTGAATATTTCTGACCTCCCCGCTGCTGCCAGATTTTTCTTTGGCGCGGGTCTTTTGGGCCATCAGCATAGAACTGAATGTATGGACGCTTCTCTTGATCCTCCTCATCTCCACTTGTGAGTGCTTGGATAATGAAAGGAACAACCAAAGCAGCAAAACCAATCATGCCCTTAATTGCAATCTCATGTTCCTTATCTGCTCGACCTTGGGTAAACGGGTCTTTCAATCCATTCTTTTTGGATTGATACACGCGCCACATTGCAACTGGGAATGTGTAGTTCAGAAACTCGTTTGTTACGTTAGCCACAACATTCGTGAATGGAATTACGAATTTAGTTGAATCATACTTGGCGAGAAGCCCATTAGCAAAATTGGCAAGCATTCCAAATAAACCTTGTGGTTCTTGATTGAATGCCGTCTCAAGTGATGCCTGTTCAGCTATAGCCCTCTGCCCCTCATCCTTCAATCTTTGCTCACGATAGATTTCATTTGCTCGGATTATAATCTCTTGATCTTTTTGTTTACCTGTAGCTTGCGATGATGCCAACTCCAATTCGGCCTGACGTTTTGCCATGTCAAACCCTTCCCTTGTAAATGCTGTTGCGCCAAGTTGTGCCGCCTTTGCTTCATATGCTACCTCTCTCAAGAACATATCAGTTGCTTTTAGAAGTCGCATCAATTGCCTTGGATTAAAATTCTTTAAAGCTGTATTCATACTATCGGGCAAGAAGTTAATCTTTCCATCACCGAAGTTAGTAAGGTAGTAAACAATCTTAGGAGCGTTCTCTGGAGTAGCACCCTCAAGAAGATTTGTCTTAGGATATTTTGCTCTTCTCTCATCCTGCATACCAGATGGGTTTAATCCATTACGCATGACATATAAGAATGAATTCACTGCCGCTGATTGCTTTCCAGAAATAGCAGAATACATTGCCTTCATCATTGGAAAGAATGATTTAGGATTGTAAAGTGACCATGTAGCTACGTTGGCAATCAAGTTGCTTGAACCAGATAAAGCGTTAATTGCAGAAGTTGATGCCTGCGAGATAAGCGCAAAATACCAGTAGCTCGCAAGCACATCACCAGTAGAGAACTTAGACCTACCTAACAATGCTCGACCCATCTTCTCTTCTTCGATGCTGCGGATAACTCCCGCTGGCAGTTTGGAAATCCTATCACCCCACTCACGAAGTGTGTTTGTGAACTCAGCATCGTATGGCAAGAAACCTTTAGGGAACGAATGTGTTTGACGGAATGCCTCGTATACCATTTCAGAATCCAACACACCCATGTTTGCCATCTCAATTAGCTTTTGTAGGATGGTGCGCTGGTTGGCGGTTGGTTTGATCTTGTTTCCTGCCAATACCTCTTGAGCTTTCTGAATGGCTTTGTCTACGTTCTCGCTCCTCTGCGCCAGCATTGCCTTCTCCATTTGAGCGGAGATTAGGATAGCTAACTCGGTAGCGTTTTGCTCATCCATTCCAACTTCAGTAATGATCCTGCTGATCAGGTTTTGTTTAAAGTTACCTTCATCGCTTGTTGATAGCTTGCTGATATCTTTGAGGTTTTTGATTGCTAAAAATTGCGCTTGAGCTTCCTCTTGAATCTTAGCTGACAGAAGTGGTTTAGGAATTACCTTGCCAGTCTTCTCATCGATACGGAATCCAAGTTTATCTTGCAGGATTCTGCTCGTTTCATCGTTCAGATACTTGTCTGTATCTTGGATGAACTTCTCGATCAGTTCGTTCGATGCGCCTGTTCCTTGAAGCTCTGTGCGGATGTGCTGCTTAACCGCTTCTTGGTTTACATTCCTCTGTGATCCAAGGTAGGTGAATAGATCCTTGAACTTATAGTTTAAGAAGTCTGCTGAGTCTTTGATAGCCTGCGTCCTCAACCCATCTGCCCATTCGTTTGAACGGAGTGCCTTGAAGAGTTCTGCGAAGTCAGCATTGAATGCATCTCTGCTCTGATACTTCTCTGCCATTCGATTTGCCAGATCATTTAAGAACGACTTGTAAGCATTATCGTTTCCGATAACTGCCTTCACCATCTCCAAGTATTTCCCGCTACGCTTGCCTGCCTTCTGCTTTTCAACCCCTGCTTGCTGGATACCCATCTGCTTCGCGGCAGCAGCGAATGACTGATACATGAACTTAGTGACATTATCGATGGAGAATTCCTTCTTGTTCATTCCAATCGAAAGGATGTTCTGAACAGTCTGGTCTACCACCATGTTGGCATACTTGTCTTCTTTGGTATCGAAGAGTCCTGCTGCAAAGTCTAAAAGAATATTTTTAGTTTCTTTAGTTTGCTTCTTAGAAACTTGAGCGCGGATTGATTGACGAACCTTCTCTGGATTCCTCTGCGCCATCTTAATCAAAGATGCTGCCTTCCTAAATACTTCTTTAGTATTGAAGACCTTATCCATCGACTTGCGCCGATCACCTCGGACGGCATTAGCTACCTCATTGAATGATGCCTTTGTAACTGCCGATAGATTACCCATCGAGGCAATAATGTTCCTCTTGTAGGTATCGATAGCCATGCCTGCACCGACAAGTTTGCGGAGAGCAGCGGCGGCTTGAACCATTCTTCCACTGTCACGCAAAGTAAGAGCTATGTTGCGAGCTAATCCCGCTTCTACATCGATAGATTCCAAAGCAAAAGATTCACGGGCAGAAGCCGCCATATTAGAATCCAATACTTCTTTTCTGTAAACAGAAGAGAGTTCATACATCATTTCCATCAATACCAATCTCTCATATGGAGAAATGTTATATGCGCGTTGTGCGGTAGCCTCATCCATTCCTGCTAAGTTCTGAGCAACACTAAAGAAGTCAGCGTCTGGATTGTTTCTAAAAATCTTATCCAAGGCATTGTTTGCTGCCGTAAATGAGTTCGATGTAAATAGATTTGCTGCCAACGAGAATGGAGATAGCAGTGCCTTGTTCCACTTCCTATCCTTCTGTGCAGCGCGGGATTGATACTCAGTGTATGCCTTGTTATTCTTTGGCTTTAGCATTTCAGCTTGAGCCTCCAAGTCAGAGATCATCTTTGTTGTGATCTTCTGCATGATGCCCTGACCTCTCTTGGACATTGGTTCACCTTCTGGCGTTACGCCTGCGCGGGCTTCTATAGATTTCCCCTCCATCATTGCTATTGGAGCGAGTAATTCTTCATCTGTAATTCGATCTGAAACTTGTCTGAAAAATTCAATAGACCTTAGTGGATCATTTTTTACTACTTCACCTGCTTTGGTAATACCATCAAACTGTTGCTTGGTTTCGTTGTTTGAACGGGAAAGGTTATTTACTCCCTCGTAGTTGAATCCATATTTTACAACACTATCTTCTCTGCTTTCGATTGCAGACAGAATTGATTTTCCAAGTTGCTCTGCAACATCGTAACGCCGTAATCCAAAAGCAATCGCCATGTTCCGACCCATAGCTTGCAGTGGAGTAAATGCTTGTAGCTTTTCATACATGGACGCAAAGGCAGCATCCATATAACGAATTTTTCTGGATGCATCTTCAACTGCTTTTCGCCCTTCAGCAGATTCACTTACTTCTTTGAATGCCTCTGTTGTGTAATTATTTCCATACTTCTCTACAGTCGCCCGATAAATAGCATTGCTTTTAAGTTGGTTTTCAAACTCCCGTGGATTTTTAGACCAACGAATAAATTTATTAACCTTTTCTGCCATGCTACCATAGTCGGTAGTAGACCCAGCGCGGTGATAAAGATCACCCAAATGCTCCCATAATGTTTGTCTTATTCCAGTAGCAGTTTGAGATAACTCTCCAAGAATTGTTTTTTTTGCAGAAATTGTAGCAAATTCTTCTGGGTATCCCCTCTGCAACGCTTGTGATTCACCAAGTATTCTTTCTTCTGGTGTGTTGTCATTTATATGACCGCTGGCTCTTGGGCCAAATTGATCACGAACATTTCCAAGAGGATCAGCATTGGGTGGAGTTACGCCTGCCTTCGCTTCGATTGCTGGAGTTATCGTTTCCGATAATTTAGAATTGATCTCGTCTATTGCTTGCTGACCAAACCTCCAGTTCTTTCCAACTTTTACCGCTGCTATCTCTCCATTCCTCGCGGCAGCAAGAATCTTTTCTTGAGGAACTCCAGTCTCTTGGCTTGCTTCTTCGATAGTTCTGACTTTGTTTTTATCAACTTCCGCAGCTTGCTCGGTGATTGGTGCGGCTTCCTCTGCTACCTTCACTTCACCTTTAGATTGTGCAGCAGAATAATCTTTAAACTCGTAGTTAGCCTCACCCTTCACGATACCATACTCGTCAAGGATGTTGTTGATGGTGTCTTCCATCTTCTTCACTTCCTTGGTTGAGGTTCCTTTGCCAAGGTAGCGAGCGATGGAGTTACGGAAGAATTGAAGAGCGTTTAGGATTGAATTCTTCCATGCTGCGATAAGACCTTTGTCTTGGTCGGAGAATGCTTCCTGCTCTGCTTTCCTAATGGCATTCAAGTCCTCAGTGATCTGACCTGTTCTAACACGTTGGATGACCATTCGCATGAACTCTTGGGAGAAGGTAAGATCATCAAGGTTCTTGTTTTTCTCGTTTAAGTAAACCTCAGAAACGCCCGGTAGTGCGTTTGGATTCGTGCGCTTTACTTCTTGGGCTATGTCAGAGATTCTTTTTACGATGTATTCTTGCTCAGTAAACTTAGGGTTTTTGAGAGCCTTATACTCGTCTTGGATGCCTTGGAACATGGAGAGATGGATCATCTCCTCTTCCAGTTTCTTTGCTGTAGCCCGTGACTCTTGATCCAATGCAGCGTCTCTACTTGCTGCCCGTTGCTCACCTTGGGTTGATATTCCTGCTAATTGATTGATATCTGGAACTACCAAATACTTTTTACCATTGAGGAATGTTGCTCGGTATGTGCCAGTATCGGCGGCTACTTGCTTGCCTCCCGCCAGCTTGGCGTATTCTTCGCTTGAAATGACCTCCGTGTTCGTTCCTGCTAAGAACCCTGCGTTGGCAGCAATTCCTGTTCTAATGGCATTCTTGAGCTTCTGCGCCCGTTTTCCTGTAGCCTGTATAGCTCCTAGAGCTTTGTCTGTAGCTTTAACGAATGCTTGAAGGACTGGTCGGTCAGGAAAGAATGTTCCGAATTCTGATCTCCTGCCCGATGGTGGGAGTCCCATCTCACGGGTTGGCGTTGTTCCCTGTGGTTCTACTCCCTGTTCAATAGCTGTAAGTTCGGCCAGTTTGTTTTGCTCAACTGCGATAGCTTCATTCACCCTATTGATACCTGCTTGGTCGTTCTCATCCAAAGCGTCAAACTCTTTATTTAGTTCATCAATCTTTGCTATCGTTGTTTCTTTCGTAGCGGTGGGTGTTGCAGTTGCTGCGGCAGGTGTTTCTGTTTTAACTGCTATTGGGCCTGCGGAGAGCTTATCAAATTGGGTCTGTAATTGCGCGAGGTTAGTCTTCTTCTCGTTCAATGCCAGTTCAGCGGCTTGGTATTCTGGTGCGGTCTTCTCAATCGCTTGAAGTCCCATTTCGTCATTTGCAATCTCATCTTTGAGGTTGTTAATATCTGTGCTTGCAGACATCATCCGTTGAGCGAGTTCTTGTGCTGGATCGGTATCTAAGCCTGCTGCCATGTCATCCGCTTTAGACTCGATATCAGTTTGCTCACTACCCTGCTGATCTCCTTGCTGCGCTTGCTTCTTAGCTTTCTTACCAGCAATCATCTGCGTGAAGATAGATGAGAGAATACCTGACGCTCCACCTACCCCGCCAGAATATGAAACCCCTTCAAAGATGTCTTGGTTAGGATCGTATACATACTTCTTAACAAGATTGCCAGCAATCTGCTGTGGCATTTCATTGAACAATGCTTCTTCTGTGCCTTCAATAACTGCTTCTGCTGCTTTGTGCAGACCTTTGTATAAACGGGTTTGTTGAGATGAATCAAATCGACTTACCCATTTTTGAAGTGGTGAAACAAGTTCAAGTGGTGCTTGAGTAAGAGCAGTAAAGAGTGCCGCTTGCTTTGCTTGATCATCTGTTGCCCCATCAGACTTAGCCTCTGAGTATCCTTGCCAAGCAGAGTTAAGACCACTGAATGTAAGTGTGTTTGCTTTTTGGAAAAGATCAATTGCCCTTGCAGAGTTGAGTCCAAGTGATGCCCGTGCAGTATTTCCTAATGCACCAGTAACAATCGCAGCACCGGTGAATCCAAGTCCGCTTGATATATCCCTACCAAATTGAGCCAGTGCGCCAACCTTCCTTGGGTCTTGTCCTTGTAGTCTTTGTTGATCAGCGTAATCTGCTGCATCAATAAATGACTGACCTGTTTCTTCAAGTCCTGCACCTTTTAACAAAAGCCCAATCGGGCCGACAGTGCCAGAACCAATAGCACCAGAGTATCCATCCCATGCGCGTTTGAAGATATCTTTAGTGACATCCATAAACTCTGGGGATGTCATTGCCCATTCTTCAGCTAACTTTCTTACTTCTGGATTCTTCTTGAGTTCTTCTAATTGGTCTGGTGCTTGACCAACATTTAAATACTGCCCCGCCATTCTTGACATCAAGCCCGGAGCGTCGATTCCCTTGGTCTTTGCGTAGTCCAAAAATTTATCGTTTACGATAATGTTATCTATAAACTCACGTTGATCTCCGATTTGTTTTATGGCGGCACTCGCTCTTGTCTGAATTGGGACACTTGTTATTTTACCCTCTGCGCCAGTGACTCTTTCATCTCCGAGTCCAGTTTCTACATTAACCGAAACTGATTTTTCAACAATCAACTTACTCAAAAAGCCAAGTTGATTTGCTTCATGTTTTTGTTGTGCCTCCTGTAGTTTAGACAACTCGGAACGTAACGTGTTTGATTTCTGAAGGTATTCAGAGTATGGAAGACTATTAGCCGCCTTGAGTTCGTTAGTCTTCTCTTTGATAAGATTACCTCGGAAGTCGAGTGCCATGCCATCTGGACTAATTGGTTCTTCAATTACCCTTCCACCAATATTGATTGCTTGGGCGCGACGAACCTCTACAGGCTTGCCTTGCGCGTCTTCCATGAATGTTTTTGTTTGACCTTTCTCTTGAGCCAATACATCTGGGCCACCAACCATTGGTTCTCCACCAATAGGAAGACCCTTACCTTGATTGATAGCTTCTGGAATTTGGCGAAGGTTTTGAACTTGCTCTTGTTCGGCAATACTCTGAGCCTGTGGCCCAGTTGAATAGTAATCAGCTACTTCATTTATTGAGTATCCCGATTTGAATGCTTCTGCAATTTTAGAATTCTGCTCAGAAACTACTGACATTATTTCTTGGTCAGAATATCCCGCTTCCCTTGCCTTTTTTAGTTTTTCAAGAGTAAAAGCCATTTACAATGGATATATTTATTTTAAAATATTGGCAAGGTTTTCTTTTGAACGTCCACCACCAAAGGCAGGCATATCAATTTCTGTTCCATAGAGTGGCATGAAAGCATTTTTAGCTGCTTGTGGAACCCCAGCAATAAACTCTACTGAGTTACGAGTTTCTTTTGAGATCGGAACTTTTTCTGTTTTATCTCCCTTTGGTATTTCAATGAATGAACCACCCTTTTTATCTGTTACAAAAGATATGTTTTCAAATCCTCCAAGTGCTTTAATCGCTTTTTGCAAGTTACCATCCGCATCCAAAGTAGAAATAGCTTCGTTTACTTTTTCACTAAATGGTTTATTGGATTTCTGATAATCATAAAGCTGATCTACATTTTCAAAACTTAATGACATTCCGCTTTTTGAAGAAATGTTCATTCCTTTTTGTTTCAAAACATCTGGACTATCAAGTTTTGTAATACCTTCAGCACCCGCAATATATTTACCAAGTTTTGGGATAGCTATAAATCCTTTTGAGAAAGGTTGAACTGTATCTTTAGGGAAGATCATCTTGGTTGACTCAGACATTACAGAACTAAATGGAGTTCCAGAATTTAGTTGTTGTTTAATAGCTTCAAATCCTTGTGCTACTTTTGCCTGTGTAGGTGATGGTGCTTGCTGATTCTGTGGCGTTCCTATTGGTGCTGTTAATCCTGAGTCTTGTGGTGCTGAACCTTGATCTGTTGGGAGTCCATCAACTGGTGTTTCAAAATCAGCTAATGCTGTTCCTCCTGCTCCCATTGTTTTTGTGGGTGGCGTTACAACGGCAGGTTGCGTTCCTGTTCCAGTTTGAGTTCTTGCGGCAGTAAGTTGACTTGCAAGTTGTGGATTGGTTAAAGCCAAGATTGGAAGAATAGAATCCATTCCAGATGTTGATTGTGTTGTTTTCTGACTGAGCAAATAGTCATCAGTTGATTTTCCAATAGCATCAAATCCTAATTTAACAAATGGCATTAATTGCGGGTTGTTCAAAGTTTGCGGATCCAATGTTCCAAGCATCTTACTATACGCCGCTCCAGATTGTCCTTGTTGAGCAAGGCTCATTGATTCTTGTAAATTCTGTTGAAGCATAGGTAGCATTGCCTGAGCTTGCTTCTGCTGCTCCTTCTGTGCCAATGAAGCACCTACTTGCTGACCAAGTTTAGCCAAAGAATCTCCAACCCATGAAGTAGATTCAGAGGCGCGATTGGTTCCAACCATTATGAGTTCTGCGATAGACATAAATTAAGCCCTTGTTGCTCTTGGGATATACGATCCATATACTTGACTAAAATTTTCTGCGTATGGCGCGGCCTGTTGAGCTTGGCCCATTGTAGAGTAACCTCCAGAACCACCTTGCACTGCCGCAAGTTGACTATAGGCATTGCTCATGCCGCTCAACCCACCATAGGCAGCCTTACCAACGTCAGCGAATCCTTGGCCGATTGCTTGTTGTGCGGCGTAGTTTGCGGCAGCATTGTCTTTGTTTACTCCGTACATACTTTGAGCTTGTCCAGTCAATGCACCATAGTTCCCTTGGTTGATCTGAGATAGATAGTTCTGCTGGTTCAAAGCATTTTGTATGCCATATTGCTGCACTTGGATATTCTGCCCTCTTCCTTGCAAACCAATACCCATAATCTCAGGAACATTTTGAGTAAATGATTTAGCTAATTGCATCCAATTTTGCGAAGTAGATTGCAATCCTCGGAAGCCTTCTGATAAAGCTAGTCCAGTTGTTGCTAACCTATTCTGTTGCTCATTGACACTTGGAGCTAACTGCATTCCAGCAAGAATCCTTTGCTCAGAAGATTGTCTTAGTTGGTCTGCTAACTGAGCTTGTGCTGTTTGAAATCCACCAGTTCTGCCTGCTGTTGCTGGATTAAACCCTGCTCCCGCTCTCTCAGCGATTACTCGATTGATCTGTTCTTGTTGCACTGGAGTAAGCTCGCCCCTCAACATACTTCCAACTACATCTCTTTGTTGGTCAATCAATCCTTGGTTTGCTTGGATTCCTTGGTACTGCTGGTTAAGATTATTCTCCCACTGACCAATTGACTGCATTGCTTGTGATCTAGCCTGTGAAGAACCCGGAACAATAGTATCAAGTTGCTGTAATGTATTAGCAGTTATTTGATTTGCAGCATTTATAGATTCAAGCGTTGCATTCTGAAGATTAAATTCTGGAATTTTAAGATTAGGATTTATTTTTGAAATCTTCTTTTTAACCTGATTCTGCTGTTGAACATATTGATCTGTAGCAGCTTGAAGTTGTTTTTTATATTCCTTGCCAGCCTTACCTTGTGCCGATGCTGCTTTATTTGCCGAAGAAGAATTAAACAAACTAGACCCTATCGAACTTAAAATGCCTGCACCTCCAGCAGCCATTGCTGTGCCAATAACAGGCAAAGCGTGAAACATCATAGAGTGTTTATCTCTAATTGTATTTTCTGGAAGTGTTAAAAAGCTCATCGGTATAGAAAGTAATCGTTAGGTGTTGGTGAAAGTAAATCAGAACCGATTAGATTATCTGCCCGACTATAGTTTGCAAAACGGATTGGAGCGGCTGTTGGGATTTCTACACTCTCCATTTCCTTCTCTTGTTCTTGCACGGCCAATGCCAAGTTTTGCATGAACTCTTGAGCCTTGCGATTCTCTCTGGAGTTTAATGCAAGAACTGCGTAGATCATTGCGTCTGCGCTGAACTCTAACAATTCTTTCGGTTCAGTTAGATCAAAGTATCTCTTAGAAACGTAAAGCGTAATGCACTCGCAAGTCTTGGGAGCTTTGAACCTACGGAAACTTGGGTTAGCATCGTTAGGTTGATAGATGGAAATCAGTGTCCTTGCCTGCAACTCCATGTCATAAGCGTACACCCTGATCCTACCTTTAGTCACTGGCTTGGATACTGAGCGAACTCCCTTTACAAGTAGCTCGGTCTTTGCAAGATTAGGACTCTGCGCGGCAAATAGGTTGACGTGATGATAGGTATCGTATTGATCCTGCACTTCAAACATCAACTCTACTCCCACATCCGCGATGTCCTCTGCAATGATTCCTAGTTGGTATGGGTTTGTAGTGTAGTCACGAAAGAGAACATGGAGTCCGCCAATTTCAGTAATTCCTCTATGGCAGGAGTTGCCTGCTTGGAGAGCAAAAGCATTGGTCGCGTTGAACCATTCATCACTTAAACTAACTGAGTCGTCTCCAATCCATGCAAGTCTGATTTGCTCATAGCGAGACGGAAGCGTGAAACAATTATTTACGCAACAAATTTGGACGTACTCTTCTGCCGTACTCCACGATCTTTTATTCCACAACAATCTACGCGCCTGATTAACAGCCTTAACTCCACGCTCATACGAACAGGTTCCAGAATCACCCACGAATCCCTTAATCAACTCAACCATTTCTTCTAATGTATCGCCCATATTTAGATTAAGTTTAATTGTTCCTCAAGTGGATTATACCATTTTGCTCTATTCTCTTTCCTCCAAAGAGGGCGAAGATTTGAATAATGATTTAATGCAATTACTTCTTTTTTTGTCTTTGCTGATTTGATAGGTTTGATGTGGTCAATATCCCAAGATTCTCTGTTGTGCCAACCTTGTCCTTCTTGAAATCTGGTTTCAATGTATGATTTGAAAAAGCTCCAAGAACATCCAAGTATTTCTTCTGTTTTGGTATCCTTACTAAAACCCTTTGTTTTAATAGATATTCTTATTAGAGTTCCAATATTATGCTTTAATCTATTTAGATAGTTTTTATTTCTATCAAGATATTTGCGTTTATACTGTCGTCTATTCTCTATTTTTTCTGGATTTTGATAGTAACTTTTAAAGTATTCAGCTTGTTTAATCTTTGCTGACTCCTTGTTTCTTGACTTGGCATTGCTGGCTCTTTTTCTCGCCCTATATTCTGGGTTGTTTTTGTTTCTCAACCTATATTCATAATTTTGAATATTTTGATTGTTTATATCTTTTTCCCAAGCAGCAGGAGATAACCATTTCTCATAAGTCTTAACTTCACCAGATTTGATTTTCTTTTTAAAAAATTTACTAAAACGATAGCCATCCTCTCTGGTATCGCCGCGTTTCCGCTTGCGATCCAGAGTGGAAGTGCAATAGCCATCGTTTACGAATACCATAGATTATCGTTACCGATAATTATTTCCCGCCAACGGGCTTGCCAGATTTTGGCATAGGTGCACTGGAGTATGGGTTCTTGCCAGTGTTAGGCGGGTTTGAATTACCCATCATAGTGGTGATTTTACCGCGAGTTGGTGCGCCGCCTGATACTAGGCGTGGGTCTGTTCCTTTTAGTGGTGTCATATTTTTGTTTGGTTGGTTGTTATGCTGAATGGATTGCTACCCAATCCAGTGTTGTTATTGTGGCCACATTGTTATCAATGATAACTGTGAATCCAGAAATAGTTTGCGATCCAGTTTGGACTGCGAAAATTGGTGCTGAAGGTGTGCCAAAAGTAGTAGTAACTGGTGTGAATGCCACGGTATAATTATCACTTGGCATAGCTGTTGTGAAAGTGATTGTAGCAGTCGAATCTGTCCCTGAAATTGCAATCGAACCTTGCCTTACTTGTGTGAGAGCAAGAACATCAATTTGATTCTGCAAGTTTTGCAGGTAATCGTTAATTGTTTGTATCTGTTGTGGAGTAACATCAGCGAGGCCGGGAATGTTTACAGTTCCACTTGCTAAAACAATGTCAGAAAATTGCTGGAATACTTGAGTCCAATTTCCAACTGGGCAGAAGTCATCTGGAACAGATGGAAAGATAAGTGCGGGACTGGAATCCTGATTGTCCATAATTTAATTGACGATATTGTAATCCCAATATTTCTCTTGGCAACACAAAAATGGTTCACATTCTTGATTTTCTTCTGGGCAGTCGCCTATTGGGGAATCGTCATTGTTCTTGATATTCGCCATCAATCTCACTCGGTCAATGGTCGCTGATCCAGTTAGTTTAATTTTGATTTGAAATTCACTTCCTTCTACCGATGGGATGCCTGCCAAGTCATTACACTCACTTGGGTCAGGCGTGTTAAACTTGTAGCGTTTGTAGCGATTACCGCCCCGTTGAGGGACGCACTCAATAGCTATTGGAGAACATGGATTACAACCGAATTTTGTTGGGACTTTTAACTCTGACCAACAAGGATTGCTATCTGCGCGGAATTGAGCATAGCTTTCTACTTCTCCCTTAATCTCACTCATCCACATTTCCCCGCCAGTAATTTTCTTGCGAAGGAACTTATTTGTTGCTCCGCTTCGGTTGAAGTCATATCTTCCAGTAGTAAAAAAGGATTCAATCTGCCTGACCCCATTCGGGCCGTAGTCATCAGTTTGTTCTGAAGTTACTTCATACAAGCGATTCTTATTGTCTTTATCAAAAGAGAATGCAAATCCACGTTTTTGTCCAACTATCAACGCCGACACCATTTGAGTAGGTCGAACTCCAGTCCATAACCCATTCCATCTAAAAGAAAGTTGAGCGTCTGGTGATGGACTTGCTGATTGATCTAAGTCGAGCGCAATAATCCCACGATGATACCTATGAAGTCCGGGTGCTGTTGTCCTAGTAATCTCGGGCGCAACTGTGCTTAGAATGTAGTTATCAAAAAACATCGAAGATGCAAATTGTCTTAGCCAAGGTGTATCACGTTCTACCCATTTGTTTACTTCCCTTGATAGTTTACGAAGCGAGAAGTATCTATTAAACTCGGATTGAGTATTTGAGTAGAATGCCCAACCATCGTGTGATCTAAACCAAAGCTCAGAGTTTACTAAAGCTAAGTATGGACTTGTGCATCCGCGCCCAAGTAGTGAGATGCGTTGTAGGTTTGTTGTATTCCACTGATCTCTTGGGATTGAAACATCCATAGAGAATGCACCATTCCCAGTAAGAACTACAAGTTGACCTTGACCGCGAAGGTTAATACCAATCTCTGGCATTACTTTCATTCCGGTTATATTACCCATCATGCTTGGAGTTGCAAACGCGCCACCCAACTGCCAGTAAGTTATCTCAGTGAATCTACGAGTGTTTTCAGTATCAGTCAGTCCAGCACCAAAGATAATGTCGGATGCGTAGATTTGGTTGAACTTGTCTGAAACAAATACTCGCCCGAACGCATACTCCATGATAGTGCCAATCGGCATCTCTCGATTGAATGGATTCAATCTTACTGCGTTTGTATTAAGATCACCATTCCATGCGATTGCATTTTGGTATCCGTTCTGGATGTATAGTTGATCTTCAGCCTGCACAAAAAATGTGTGCATTAAACTTCCATCATTCCATGTCCACCCATCTGCAACTGGAAGTTTGTATGCGTATGCAACATTGTTTACTATCTTTAGAAAGTAAATCACCCCTGCTACTGATATGACTATTCCATCAGCAGATTCGTATGTTGTCCTGCGATATGGATACGCACCTTGAAAGTTACCAGTCTGAATATCGTTAACGATAGTCTCTGGTTGTCCAGTGCCAGCTACGATGTTTATATTCCTTATACTCGGACGAGTGCGGTTAATTCCACCTCTGAAGGTTCTGTTCACCGATTCGGCCACATACATCTCAGGCAAGTATGATGGATGCGTTGCAGCGTCTTGTGCTATAACACTTGTGAATCCATCAAATACTGATCCTTCTGCTGGCATTACGTTTTAATAATATAATTCATCGCCACATTTCTTGGGCGAGTTTCTGTTTGTCCGTAACTTGGTATTGAGTGCGTGTGGTCTGCACTTACCGCACCAGTTGTTCCTGAGAATGTATGTGTATGGCGAGTGTTTGCACCAGCAGAGGTTTGAGCGTTTGCCGTATCTCCCATTGTATCTGTTCCGCTTGTTGGAGTTGCGCGGCGATTAGGAGGATAATTTGTGTATCCATGCGTATGATCTGGTGAATCATTCCCAGTGGTTCCACTAAATGAATGAGTATGTCCTACACTTTGATTTCCAGTAGTGCCACTATGATTATGAGATTCTACCGCAAATGATTGGTCAGTTCCAAATACGCGAAGTGGGTCAATCCCTCTTCCATTATCAAATCCACGAACAAACATCCCACGAAGATCTGGAACAGCAAAATTTGTTAGTCCATCTCCAGCACCATAGGTAATTCCAATAACTCCAAACAAATTTGGTTGTGGAGATGGATCAAGTGCCGTTCTGCCATACAATGAACCATTGCAAATAACCCATCCAGAAGGCGCGGAGTTTGCAGCGTATGGAACAATAGCTCCAGTTGGGATACCACCCGGAATCGTTGAGTTGAATTGGATACTTCCACTCAATACTTGCAAAAACTCTCCATCTACTCCGCTCGCAAGTGAAAATGAACTACCATTTTTAACAATAACTCCATTGCCTGCTGGAAGGAGTGAGGCAAGATTGCCTATCTTCCATTGAGTACCATCCCAGTAAGCCAAGAAGTTATCTCCAGTGTCGGTAGGTTGCCATTGCCTTACAGTTCCATCGGCCAAAAGAACCATGATTTTAGGCGCGACATTGACTGCGTTAAGTTGAAGACTTGGTAATTTGATTGGTGCTGTCAGTGATCCGCTTTTCCAAGCGACATCGTTATTCTGATCGTACTGAAGAACTGAAACTTCAGTTGGTTCTAGTAATACTTTTTGGCAAGATGCAGTATCTTCTACTACAAGTTTACGTCCGTCTGTAGTTGTTTCGAGTCCTTCGCAAAACAAAGGAAACTCTGTGTCGCAAGGTGGGCAGTTTGTGCAATCGCTCATGATGTTACTGATTTAATGATTGAGAAATTGATTGTTGGCTGATCTATAGAGGTTCCAAGTACTGATATAAAATTAATTGTAAATGATACTCCTGAAACTATTTTACCAACAACAAATAAATATAAATTTGTTCCTCCAGTATATGATAAAAGAACAGTGTCCGTTGCCTCAATGGTTGTATTGTTTACAACAAGCGATGACCATCCCGCAGTAACACCAGCCGCATTAAGTAAGGTTATTGATCCACAAATTTTATTTATTGTTACTGGAGTTGTTCTAGAAGTTAATTGAGTAATAGTTCCTCCTGCACCAGTTGAATATCCAATTCCTGCCGTTGGTGAAGATGATGCTATTTTTGCAGTAGATGCAATTGATCCGACAACATCAAGTTTAACTGCTGGAGTTGGAGTTCCAATTCCTACGTTTCCTGCTGCATCTATGATGAACGGAGTTGTATCGGTAGTCTCGTCTTCTACTCGCAATGGAACACCTGCTCCAGATTGAGTGATTCTTACAATGTCGCTTGCCGTTGATCCAGCAACGTGAAATTTACCAAGTGGTGCAGTAATGCCAACACCAACATCTCCTGCGCTTGTTATACGCATTCTCTCAACATCATTAGATTTTATGATGAGTGGATGCGCCGAAGATGTTCCTACTTCAGCTTGCGCGTTTTGTTCTGCCGTGAGATCAACTGAAACGCCACCTTGAGTTGCAATATAAGAAGATGAAGCTGCGCTGGAGGTATCAGTATTTACTACTCTGACTGCTGTCTGCGCTGCCTGAGATTGAGATACGTCTAACTTTACTGCTGGAGTATTCGTTCCGATACCTACACTCCCATTCGTATTTGATTGTAGGTTTACACTCGTTCCATCAATCTGAAGGACTGCTGAGTTAGTAAAGATTCTTGGTGTAGTGCCAGCCGCTTGGATACGAAGATCGTAGTCATCCGAGTTTGGATTTTTTAAATCCATGTAAACATTTCCCGTTCCACCAACCTCGATACGTGTATCACCGCTTGGGTTGTTAAGAAGCAATTCAGTTCCACTAATTGATGAGAATGCTACTCCTCCAGTTGAATCTCTTTTAACTATAGTATTCGGAGTATTTGTGCTTACCGCTTGAGTAAACTTGATAAAGCCATCTGTAACTATCGGAATACTACCTTCTGTTCCCACAAGACGCTTTTGGCAAAACAGGGAATCCTCAACAACAAATGCTTTTGCTGTGCTTGTTGTTTCAAGCGGTTCACAGAATAACGGGTAATCTGTTTCACAAGGAGGACAAGGTGTGCATGGAGTCATAAATTATCTAATCCTTCGTGCTTGTATAGTTCCGTAAGCAGAAAGTGTGCTTAAAGTAAAAGTAGCATTTGCAACAAGATAAATAGTGGTAGTTGCGGTAAGCGTAAATAATTGTCCACGGATAGGCAGCCCAACATCATTTGAGGCGGTTGGAACAAATGCAGCAGATACGCTTCGTGAAAATGTATCTTGCGCTCCAAGTGTTGCTGCCGTTGTGCTTATTCCTTGTGTTAAAATTGTAATGCTGGTTGTTGCCCCTGCACGATAATCAACTTGTCCATTTACATACCATTCTCCAGCAGGTAAAGAAATACTTGTAACGGTTGCTGAGGTTGCAGTTGTTAATGAGACGGCACTACCAACAGCAATTGTTGATTGTATTGCTTCCCCAAATCCCGCGATTTGATCTGCTGCGTTTTGTGCTACCCTTGCATAGTAGTTTGCGCGATTTGCAATCGCATTCATTGCGTCTTCACTTGGGCCACATGGATTACATTTAGAACTGGAATTTCCGCAACTCATAATTTTTATCGTTAACGATATTTAGGTTTTTGTCAATGGTTATTTAGCTTCAATAATTTCGTAGTCGTAATTATTTTTACCACTTTCAGATTTTGCTCTATAAAACCTAATCCAATATGCACCTGTTGGTTTAGGTGGGGCACCCCGCTCAACGTGCCATCCACCATACCCGTCTGTAAATTCTTCTTTGTATCCACCAACCTTAATATGAGTTTGTCGAAATTGCTCAATAGCATCGTGGTGATTTAATTTGATCCGTTGGATTGGCAATGAAAATGAGTCGTGCGTGTGACCCGTTACAACAAAATCAGCATCAGCAACATACACAGCTTGTCTGTTTGTTTGGATAACGCCACGAGTTACTGGCCCACCGCCACCGCTGCCATGAAAGTACCAAAGTTTATATCCTTGAGTTCCAGATAATCCTCTTTCGGTTTTATTGGTGTATAAAGAAAACCTTACAAAACCACTATACCCACCTCTGCGAGCTATACCTTTATTGCTTCTTAATCTTTCTGCAAGTCTCTCACAAAGATCAGTCTCGTGGTTTTTTTGGATTGAACCCTCATGATTTCCTGCCGCTCTAATAGTTAAAATCTTATTATACGGAGCTAGGAATTTAGCAGCAGTTTCTACCAACGAATCTAAATAGTTTCCAGTTGCGTGTTCTGGAAGCAAATCTTTCTTATGGCTTCTCTTGTCGTACTTTCCCTGCATTGCACAGAAAAAATCTCCTACATCAATTACAGGTGCGTTTCGTTCCAAGGCTAAGTCTAAATGCTTTTTAAATTTTGCTCTGTCACACATTGGATTGTCCCAATGCACGTCACTTTGCAATAAGACCCATTGCTCATCCCCAACTTTAGGGAGGTGTATTTCAATAACGTGTACATTTCTGCTAACTTCTTTGAAGTTCCATTTCGATGTTTTCATATTTATCGTTTACGATAATTCCGTTAATAGGTATGGTATTGTTTTTTGGTTGTATCTACTCATTTCTGAATAAACGAGATTTATGAATCCATCCCATTGCGCGGGGTAGATTGTTTGACACCCCTCGGAGGAGGTTGAGTTGTATCCTCCCTTATGAATGTTGATAGCGACACCCATATCGTCTCCCATTCCGTCTCGCCTAACAGGAAGCTCCTCTTTGGCGTTAGAAGGTCGCAGTGCTGGATAGCCGCCTCCGGGCTTACTAATGCCATGATTCCCCTTACGAAAGCGGTGAACGCCCGTTTGAAGCACCGAAATGCCTTTTCTAAAAACAGAAGGATCGGTATTAGCGTTAAACGTAGCGTGAACAGAAGGGGATAATAAAATAATCGCATCATCATAAATTCCCCGATTGTTTCCAGATGGAGCGAATGTTTCAGAGTAGTATCCTCTAATCCCTACCAGCGCAACACGATCCTCTATCCCTGCTTTGATAACCATTGCAAGGGTTTTTTCTTTTGCCTGCTGCGGTCTGGAGTTTGGAACCATTAGCCTTTACGAACTACATTGATGAGTCCCACAAGGCCAAGTCCTGCGACAATGATGGACTCTTGAAGTTCTGGTTCAAGTTTAACTCCGATTGCTGTAGCAATTAGAATCAATCCGCGCCATGTGCTATTCTCTGACAAGCGTTCCAATAGTATATTTACAATTTTCATTTTTTTGTTCCTTTTGGTTCTGGTAACTCATAAGTGAGTCTGCCGTAATCTGTCTGTAAAGAAATTCCAAGTGTCTCGCATCCTGTAAAAAATGCCATTGCAAGAAAAGCGAATGATATTAAAACCATCCAAAGTGCAATTTTTTTAGGGTTCATTTTTATTGTAGTTTTTGTAGAGAACGATAATCGATCCAATACCTACTACGATACCAACTATCAAAGATGCAATCCGTAGCCAAGCCTCTACCTCTGGCAAAAATGAAATACCAACTGATGTAGCAGTTGCTATAATTCCAGTCATGCTTGCGTTAAATGAGTGAGTATCCATTGTTAAAAATAAGTTGTTATGATTGCCATGCCATCTCCACCTACTCCTCCTGCTCCAGATGTCGTTCCAGTTTCAGTGGCTCCACCGCCCCCGCCACCTCCTGCGGGAAATCCTCCGGCCCCACCTGCTCCTCCTGATACGGCAAGACCAGCACCTCCTCCTCCACCGCCAGAACCTACTGCGAATAATCCACTTGATGCAGAAGTATTTGATGTTCCTGCTGTCCCTGCAACTCCTGTGGCTGCTCCTCCCGCTCCTCCACTATAGTTTAACACATTTGATCGACCTCCATTCCCTCCCATAAACGCAACTGAAGCAACAGATATTCCACCTCCCGCACCTCCACCGCACCCGCCAAATTGAGTTTGCGAATTGGTTTGTGGCGGGAAACCATTGCCAGCATTTTGACTAATAGAACTAGCGCCTGCATCGTGTGCATTCAAAATTCCGTTTCCGGCATTGCCTAATGTTTTAGTTCCGCCACTTCCGCCAGTTCCACCTAAACACAACAAAGATTTGAATGTGGTTGTTCCTCCACTTCCCCCATCACCACCACCTCCTGTTGGAGAAGTAATGCCGCTTCCTGAGGTTCCTCCTGCTCCAATTGTAACAGATTCAGACGCAGAAAGAACTGACGCAGGTATTGTGATATTTAAATATCCACCACCTCCGCCACCGCCACCGCCAGATTTAGTTGTAATTGCCGCAGGGTCTTTTCTGCCACCCCCACCGCCACCGCCACCGCCAAAAAGTTGAACATTTACGGATTTAGCGTTTGTTGGTTTTGTCCATGTGAATGTTCCAACAGTTGAAAAAACCTGAACATCTGTTGCTGGTGTAATTTGAGTTTCTACGCCACTGGAGTTTTTGGAATAAACTTTATCATCTGATTTAAAATACAGCGAGTTGTCTCCAGCATTTGGGGTTGTTCCGCTTGCCGTCTGTGTAAAGATAGCTGAGTTCGCAAAGTTTCTGTCTGGTGATGCCATAATGTTTAATTAGTTATTTGTTTCCACTGACGTTCAACCCGATCATCAAACCAAACAAGGAATGGTTCGTAGTCTGCTTCGTCTCCGGGGCATTCGATTTTTACAAGTTCAACAAGGGTTGGATCAACCCAATTTTCGGGAATTGGATATGGGCGAATTGTATCAATCCGAGGATTGCCTTCGTCGTCCAAGCAAACACTAGCAAGATACTTGTCTCCGTTTGGAAATATTAGTCCGTATGTTTTAAGCATAAAATTATGTTCCGTATGCGATTTCTACTGCGTCAACCGAAGCAACCCAACGCCATGTTTCTGAAGCAATTCCTGTTACTAAAATTCGGAGGGTATCATCAGCGTCACTTACAGATAATGCAATAATAGTTCCCGCCGCGTTATCTGAACCGATAGTTACTGGAGCGTAAACTTGAGTTGAAGTGCCACTAACATTTTTTACTGCATATTGTCTAACATAGTGAGCAACGGCAGTGCCATCTGATTTAATTCCAGAAATGTTAATCGTCATTGAAATTACTTTTCCAGATGGAATCCCAAGATAAGTTGTTGCTCCATCTAAAGCCATTTCAACTCCAGTGTTCGTTGTTGTTTTGCAACGAAGGACAAACCTTTCTCGTTGTGCGTCACCTGCTGCGGAGAATGAGCCATTCGCGTATGCAAATTGTCCGTATCTGTCAGCTTGTGCGCGGAATCCGCCGGGACATGATGTCCCGCTTGCGCTCGCTACGTTCCCTCCTGAACTTGAACTGAATGTTCCTGCGGCAAACGAACCATTACCTGATGCAGAATTAAAGGCTCCTAATGCAGTAGATGCAACTCCTGTTGCCAAATTATTATAACCAAGTGCTATTGAATGAAAATTTGCTGCTAGGTTATCTATACCTACTGTAAATGCATATGGGCCACTAGCAATTTTTGTACTTAGTCCACGAGCTATTTGCAAATCAACCGCATATATGCCTCTTGCATTCCCACCTGTAACAGTTCCATCGGGTTTCGGCCCAGCAACCAATGCGCCATTGCCTTTCGGTGTTAGAACAAGTGCGGAATTAGCCTGTCCAGAATGCTGATTGGTGATAGCAACATTTGCTTGAGTAGAAACAGTAGCATCATCAATGTTAAGATCACTATTTTGCAATGTTGCTCCACCAGTTCCATCTGCGCGGAGAATAGCATTATCAACTGAACCAGTTGTGATTGTTGCTTGCTTGCTGTTAAAGGTAGTCCAATCCGTAGAAGTAAGAAATCCTTTAGTGCTTCCGCTTGCTGCCTGCCCATTGGTATAGTCGATGCTAATTACTCCTGCCGTTGCGTCAAAATCAGAAGCATTAAAAGCAGCCGCACCTTTTGTTGTTCCATCTGCCGCTGCGTTTGCAATACTAATCGCGGGAGTTGCGCCGCCAGACGATGCTATTGGCGAAGTTCCTGTAACAGACGTTACAGTCCCAGTTGTAGGAGTTGTCCATGTGGGAGTTCCTGCACCAGCAGAAGTTAATACTTGACCAGCAGTTCCAATAGGAGTTACACCCAATGCTGAAGTTGTAGAACCATAGGCTACTCCACCAGCAACAAATGGTGAAGATTGACCTGTGCCACCTCGATTTGCAGCAACAGTATTTCCATTCCAAGTAGCTGAAGTAATTGATCCGGGATAATCAAATGTATTGGTTGACCATGAAACATTTGCTGGAGACTGATCGTGCCTATCCCAAGTTCCTGCTGCCGTTGCATTATCAAGCAAAACAACTGTTACATATCCACCAGATGGAATGGAAACAACAAGAGTATTGGAGTTGTTATTTACCAATATTGCACCAGAACTTTGATTGTTGTTGAAACTAAAAATTGTTCCTTTTGTAAGTGTAGTTGCATCTGGCAATTTAATTGTTTGTCCACCAGACCCAGTAACAAGCGAAACAGGTGCGGATGCAGCGGTTAAAACAACTTGAGTTCCAGATGCAGTAATTGTTGCAAGATTGTTAAAGAACGCATTTGCTGAAATATTATTGTTAGCGTCTTTTACAACTACTGTGCTATCAATTGCAATGGTTCCAGAAGTAGTAATGGTTCCACCAGTCAGTCCTGTTCCTGCCGTAATGCTGGTGACTGTTCCAGCCCCACCACCGCCACCTGCAATATCAAGTTTACCTGTAAATGGATTGAATTTGTATGCCATACTATGGGTAAGTAATTGTTATTTTTACCAAGTTTGTGTCGTTTACTGTTGGAGGTTGAGTGGCATACTCAAGCGTTAGTGTAGCCACTAAGACTCCTGCATTTTTATACAGAACAGTTGCAATATTATTTGTGGCCCCATAGTAGGTGATGTCAATCTCGTCATACGGCGGTATGTCGAATCCAGTAACTTGTTTCAATTGCTCATAGATATTGAAATTCTGTTGATCTGGAGTTAGACTAATGAAGCAGGGTTGAGTGAGTGCCATAATATTTTATCGGTTACGATAATTAGCCAACTGGTGGAAGGGCGGCAGCAAGAGCTTCATTAGTGAGAAAGTATTGCTGGTCTTCAGTTTTTTGAACAAAGCAATTCTCGGTAACTGGTGTCAGTTCACCAATAGTTGCAAGTCCAACGTAAAATTGATAGAGCTTAGAAGCATCACTTGCTGCGTCATAGCAGCCATAAGAAATTGAATCAATGCCGGCAGCGGCGGCGATTGTTTGAACAAAAGGGTAGGATTTATTGCGGTAGTCAAGATCAGTAAAGCAAGCCATAATTAAAAAAAGGTTAGGGTGAGGAAGTATTTACTTCCCCACCCAAAGTTGAGGTTTAGTAGTAGATACCGACAACGTAGGCATTCACATAGAGTGCGCCAACACGTCCAGCAGTATCAGCACCAGAGACAACATTCACGCCAGCGTTTGCATAGGTGAAGGTGGTCGAGTTAACGACAGTAACTTCAGCCTGCACATCATTGAACGTGGTGTCGGTCATGCTGGCAATCGTGATCGTGTCGCCTGTGGTAAAACCATGAGCAGCACCAGTAACGATTGTAGCAATCCCCGAAGTGCGAGCGCGGGTAGCTGTAGCTTGTCCGAGTCCAACAGTGGATTTCACCAAGCGAAGTTTACGGGTTCCTTCGATAACATAAGGATTAGCAACAAGCGCAAGAGGATTGTAGCGGCCTTGGTTATCAAGAGCGTCCGTGATGGTCAGCGAAGAGGTCATGTTTTCGCCAGAGGTTCCATTATCAACGACCACAATTGGGTCGGTAGCAGTGGTTCCACGAGCGTAAGCAGTTTCCAAAACAATGCTGGTTGGAAAGAACTTAGTGTCTTGATCGTTAAGAACCAAGAGTTCAGCGTCTCCAGTAGCGAGTAGGTTAATAGGAGTCGGGCCAAACAAGTTGACACGATCATAAGCGAGTGGTCGAGAATTAGACATATATTTTATTTAAGGTTGTGGGGAGAGGCTTTAATAGCCTCTCCCCTGTTTAACTTAGGAAGGCACAACGATGTCACCCACACCAGCGCAGCTATAGCAATCCTGATTGTTCTCAGGAACGATGTAGCTCTGCACGGGGCAGCAGGAACCGTAGAGGTTTTTGCTTTGTGGCAGGCGATGCAAGAACGAGTGCATGATGGTTGGGTCTTTGACCTGTGCAGCGAGACGGAACTGAGCTTGATAGAAGCCCGTTTTGCGCCAGCGGTTGCACTCCCAATCTGGATTCTTCCACTCCCAATCGCCAGCGTAGTTCTGGGTCATTTGTTGGGCTTGGCCGTATCCAGTCGAGGATGGCATTGTCCATTTGCACATTGCCTTGTTTACCATAGCAACCGAGATGCCGAAGTCGGCAGTGCGGTAAGCGCGGTTAGGAATGTAAGCGCATCCGTTTTCAAGAACAGTCTTGATGTAACGAGGAACGCGAACGAGACGCGCCCATGTTGCAGGATCAGCTTCGTTGAAAGCACCGAGACTAGCGTTGAATGCAGTGTCAGCGTTGAAGCGAGCGGAGTTGATGTCGTATCCAAAGGCGTAGTCGCCAATGATGCGGTTGATTCCGAGCTTCAGACGTGTGAGACGTTCATCGAAGTCAGTGTTTGCATCCCAGTAACCATTGTTGCGCTTGGCTTGGAAGTAAAGCGCACGGCCAACTTGAGGATCGGGGATGATGATGTCGAGCAAAGGCTGACCAGTTGCGTCTTGGAGATCAAGGCGGAAAGCGTCATCTTCGTCTTGCAGGTCAACGAGTGCATCGTCGAGCATATCAAGCGAAAGATAAGCAATCTTGTTGAGGTCAGCAGGAGCGAGCTTAACGCGAAGGGCGCAAAGGTCGTAACCGGCTTCGTTGTTGAGCGTATGCTCAGGAACATACCATGCTCCGTCATCAACGAGTCCACAATAAGTGCCGTCATCTGTGGTGATGCCCATCCATTTGTGTCCAGAACCACCGATGTAGTTGGAACGAAGGAACTCTTCGTGGACGTTCTTGGTGATGCGAGCATTCGACTCCTCGAACTGAAGGATTTCTTCAGCGGGGAAGAGACGATAGAGAAGGCTCTCAACACAAATCCAGTCAGTGGTCATCTCTTTACGGAGAAGCTCAAAAACGTAGCTCTCTGTACCGGGACGCTGAATGACTTCTGGTTTGCTGTCGCAAGAATCAGTCTCGCAATAGGTGTCGGTGATCGTGCGGAAAGGAGCGCAAGGATCGTGGAATCCACGGCCAAAGCGGAATGCTTTCTGCTCGGTTGTGTGGTTAAGAGGCCATGCTTGCTCCTCGAAACGTGTGAAATATGCAGAGTTGGTGACGAGCTTCTTTACATAAAGGTCGTTGAAATACTCGCGGCCCTCGCGGAAGAAACTATCAATCTCAGCACATGAATTGAAATACAATTGATCTGACATTTTATTTAAGTTTTGGTTTAGTTTAGTTTTGCACCGCTAAACTATGCCACATAGGAATAGCAAGCGAGTGCTTGGTTTCCTCTGCTGGACTCAACCCAGAGTTTCTTCTGTCCAGAAATCGTTTTTCATGCGAGGTCGAAAACTCGCCAGCCAGAGTGCGGCTGAATCACTAATTTTATCGTAAACGATAATTTCGTATATCTCTTGATTGAACAATGCAACTAACCATTTATTATGTCAAGCAACTTTTTTTAAGAAGATGAAAAGGGGAGCAAGTTTTACCTTACTCCCCTTCCAGCTAACAAGAATGATGGGTTTATGCGCTCACCCTACCTTGTGGAGAAAAACGAGCTAACTTACTAGCAAGTCCCTCACTGATGCTCATTCTTGGTTTCTGGGAATCCGATGCACTTGGCGTTGACGATATGCGGGAAGATCCCTTGAGTTGCGCGATATAATCGTCTTTCTCTTTGACCATCTCTTGGTATGCCTTCAATTGTGCTTGAATCTTCTGGTATGCGCGGCCTTGGTGAATCAGCCGATTCATATCCTCAACCGATGCTTGTTCGTTAGTCTGCTGTGTAGCAGCTAAAGCAATAGACTCATCGCGGGAAAGGTCATACTTAATTCCTTTTTCCTTCATGTAGTCAGCAACTACATCTGGTATTTCAGTAGCCCTATCAATTTCTTGTTGTGTATTTTTGTACCCTTCGCGCCATTGGTTCAGATATTTATTCCGTCCATCTTGTTCTTTTTGCTTACTGGTTTGGATAATATTCTGCTTGGTTTCTTCAAAGTTGACAAGAGCAGCGTGATGTCCCTGAGTTGCTTTGATGAAGCTGTTGACTTGCTCCGCGAATTGGTACTGCTTGAATTGCGAGAGTGAGTTCGTGATTTCCTCGAACGCTTGGTCGCGGTCGGTTTCTGCCGCTCTACGATCCTCTTCGGAGCTTGCACTGAAGATGGCGGCATTTGCATTGATAGCACGGGAGAATGTTGAAAGAAGAGTTGGATCATTCGATAACAATTGTCTCGAAGTATCGTAGGCACTTTTGATTGGATCAATGTAAGTTTTTTTGAAATCTGGATTGCTTGTAATATCGTGAAAATCCAATTTACCCCGAAGCTCTTTGATCTGTTCTGATAGTTGTTGCTCAACGTCAAGCTTCTCTTGGTTGGCTTTGTTAAGCTGTTCTTGGTAGTGGTTTGTTTCAGTCGTTGATTTTGACTCGGATACCAATCGCTCAAGTTCTTGGATTTTGGTTTCAAACTTGGGGATTTCGTCTTTCTTGTACTTTTCAAGTTCTTCTTTGAGCTTGCGGTTCTCTTCGATTTGTCGCTCAACAAAGCCTTTCTTTTTTCCTGTTCGGTCAGATGTGATTTCAGCTTCGGTAACTCCCGCCACTGGTTCTGGTGGTTCTTCTTCATTATATTTAGGTATTCCAAGGTTAGGGTCGCCAACATTGGTAGCACTTGGCTTGCCATCATCAGCTTGCTGTTTACTGAACTTTTTAAGGAAGTCAGATGTATTGCCTTTAATTGGAACTTGAGGTTTAGACTTTAGTTCCGCAATTACGCTTGCTGTGTCGTTGGTGTTTTCCATAAATTATCCTTCGTCAAGGTCTGGGTCAACAGTGATGTCCGCTGGCTCTTTATGCTTTCCAGCAACTTTTGTTTTTTTGAATGCTCCCTGCTCTTCTGTTCCAATAGCTTCAATAGTTTTGATTGCATGGATAAGCGTGGTTACTCCTTCTGGTGGGTTTACGTTAAGTAGTAAATACGCCTGTAGTTTGTTCCAGTCTTCGTGTGATGTTATCGCCGCGCATAGGGATTTTACTTTTTCTGTTGTCATTCTTTTGGTAGTTGTGTTTTTAGCCAGTCAGCCCAACGCTTTTGCATTGGAGTTATTGTTCCGGCAGATTCATCTCCTGTAAGGATACGAGCTAATACGCTTTGCTTTAGTGGAGTCTTGTCTTGAATCTTTCCGTATTGAGTTCCAGCAAATGCTTTTTCTTGTTCTGGAGTGAGGTTGAATTTTGGTATGATGTTTTTTTCATCAATAAAGTTCCTAATAGCTTCGTTTTTAGCTACTGCCATTTGCTCTTCGTTGCTTAACTTGCTAAACGGATTTAGAACAATTGAACGAGGAATATCTTTCGATGAATCATTTTTCCCTGCCCCCCATTGCATTCCTGTTGTTTGTGGGTTTTCTTTGAACCATTTCAAAAGCCCTTCATCCGGTTCTACAATTGGATACCCTAAAATTGATTTTGTTGTTTTTCTTGCTTCTGTAGGGGATTCATCTGGTTGTGCAAAAAATGGAAGTCCTTGTGATTCTCTCTGTTTTGCAAACTCAACCGCCTTTCGTGTAATAGATTTATTTAAATCTGGATTTACAGTGTTTAATTTATCCGCTGAAGTCGAAAGAAGATATTTCAATTCATTGTCATCAAGTGTTGGAACCATCGTAGGAATAAGTTTTTCTCCTGTTCCCCAATCAATTCCAATAGACAATTCTGTAGAACTATCTTTAGGATTATCAAGTCTTGGAATAGCTCCAAGAAATCCCATTCCCTTTACTGTATTATCTGGCCGAAGATTGTTCCCGTTCATATTGCTGGTGGTGGCTCCTCTACTTCCATCTCAACTTCTTCAGTTACTTCTGGAGTCTCAACCTCTTCGGTTTTCATTTCCTCTGGCTCTTCCATCTCTGGAGCTTCACCCTGCATTGCTGCTTGCTTGGATTTCTCCTTCTGAATCTCAGCGCGAGCTTTAGCCTTCTGAAGTGCGAGTTGAGTGATGCCCTGTTCTTTACGCTGTTCGGTGCGTTGAGCGTGACTGATAGAAGCCTTGCCAATTGAGATGTCGGCGAGTTTCTTCTTGGTGTCGATTTCGATACCAGACTTGGCGGCGAGGTATTGGAGTTTGATATCTTCTTCAGAGTTAGGTTGACCGGATTTTTGAGCTTCAGCTTCAGCCATTTGGACGTAAACTTGTTGAAGTTCGTCGGCCATACCTTGAACCTCGTTCATTCCTTGCATAAATTGCTTCAAGAAGTCCTGCTTGGATTCGTCTTTGCTGATGTACTCAACGTGTGCCATGATGTGACCACCCTTGAACTGGATCGAGCGGACTGCTAGTGACAGGTCTTCCAGCTTAGGTTGACCTTGCTGGATTGCCTGCATATTCATCTGCAACTGCATTCCCAAGTCTTGGAAGTGACCTTGAACGTGTTCGATATGCGGATCAGTTGGCAATACTGGGAAGTTTGCTGGATTCACGAAAGCATCTGTCATCCCGGCATTTTCAAATCCAATGATTCGAGCAGTATCATCAATCTTGCTAACCTTGGTATTCCGATAACGAGCTACGTTATCTCTGCCAGCAAGTGCTGCAATTGCATCCTTAACTGCGTTTTCCTGACCTTCGTTTGCTGGAGTAATTGATGTTATGTTGAGCAACTTCTCTGCTGTGATTAGTTTAAATGATGGGCTTCCCGCGCCATTGATAAGGTTAGAGCGAACGCTTGTAATGTTCTTCCAAGCGGCTGCCTCTTTAGGAGTTCCAAGTTCTTCAAGGATCTCATAGAACTTCTTAACATACTCATATCCATCATCGCTGGATTTGGCGTTTACAAATCGTTTGTAAAGCTGTTTAAAGTACAACGTTTGGCATTCGTTGAAGCGACGAATCTGAGTTCCAGATAGTTTAGCTGACTCAGCGGCATCCAACTCTGCTTCACCTTTTGTCCTTTGCTTGCCTCCAGCAGTCGGAGCATTGATGCGATACTGACCCATGCCCCTATACATATCTCCCATGAAGAATTGCATGAAGCTCATGCTTTCTCCTACTGGAAGTTGGAATCGGTTCTGAATGAACTTAGCACCATCTGGCATAACGCTGATTGGCAACCATTCCATTTGCTTCAACATCTTAGTTGCGTCTGGCCCTTGACCTTCAATCATAAGCATTGAGTTGAGGCGAACAGCATCAACTAATGAGTTCATCGTGAAGTCATACTGACGGCAAGCCACGAACGCCGATTCTGCTTGGCTCTTGATGTCTTGGAATAGTCCGCTGCCTACCGAATCAGTAAGCATATACATGATCTCATCCCATGAGTTGAATAGTCCAACCTTAAGCATCATGAACCCATGCTGAGTTCTGATGTCATCGTCGCTGATTTTGCCAGCACCTTTGATGTTGGAGTTGATATAGTCCGAAATTGGTTGGTAGTCTTGAAGGATGATTGCTTTGCTGATCTTGCCATCAAATTCTCTCCAGTAAACTTCGTATAGGTCAATCTTTTGATTCACCGACAATGACCAGTTAAACCCTGCCTCGCTGATTGTTCGGAAGAAGTCTTCACGGGTTTTACGATTGTTGCTGAATGCACGATGGAATCGGATAGCATCAATAGCCGCATCAACATTCCAACCCATCGCTTCTGCCGCTGCACGATTCTCAATCTTCTTGTACAATTCGTATGGAGTCAAACGAACGCGACGGACAAATTCTTCAAGGTTGCAGAAATCAATTCGAATATCATCTGGAAATAGGAGGTCAGAAAGAAAAACGTGTTCTGGCATCCATCCAAGTGGGCTATCCCACATTCCGACACCCTTTCCGTACAACAGCATTTCTTCCAAGTCTTGTTCGGTGTTATATAGATAACCCGGCCATTCACGAAGTGCTTGGTCGAATGCAATTGAAATGTTCTCAGAATTAACCAGTCGTTCTTTTTCGTTTCCAGATTTAGTCTTAATCGTGCAGCAAGCCTGACGCTCAGTAATGACATCGTAGTAGCTAGATTTTTGGTTATCAACGATGAATCCAAGTTGTCCGTAGTTTACGTCAGATTGCCAAGGTAAACGCTTCTCAGCAAGTTTGCTGTAACCTGTCGGTGGGAACATTTTATACGCTTTATAAATACGGATACGCTTGTTCTCGCGCCCAATGTTCGCTAACCTAAGATTATTTGCTATGTTCCACGCATGAGAAGCGTTGTTTATTCTTGTTTCTGGTGGCTTGCCGTCTTGATCAAGAGTGGCTAAACTGAAATTATCATTGCCGATGCTTAAAGACATAATGTTTATTTTTATCGTTTACGATAATGAGTTGAGCGTATTCCTCCTCCGATTGCAAGAAGAACATCCGCGAGCCTTATTTTCAAGTTGAGTTCCTAAAACTTTATCAGTAACCGCAGCTACAGTATGAATGGCTTGAGCAATCTTATCTCCAAGTCCATCACTATACCAACAACGATCACTAGGTTGGCGTTGGCAAGTTTGATCTTCGACCATTTGTTCAATGTTAATCGGAAGCTCTATTCCATTTGAGCGATAATCTTTTTCGATGTTCTGCATTAAACTATTCCAAGTGCTTCCGTAAACAATTGCTGGAAACGTAAGATTATCACGCTTGATCTCATATTTCCAGTACCACCCGCCGACAGGTGCGAGATTTTTGTTTTTCAGTTTCATCTTGCCTTTCGCCCGAAAATATACTTTCTTATTGATATGTCAAGAGTTTTTTCTTCAAACAAAGGTGTTCGTCGCTATGGTATTCAGTTCGGAGAAAACATGGATGATCTTGGTATCGAGTTATACTGCTACTCTATAAGCCGAGGCGAGTATGGTAAAAACCTATGTAACAAACAAAATATAAATCTTTCAGATTTTAAGTTACTCTCACCACACGAACACTTCATAAATGCAGTTAAACTTCAATGGCCTACTGAAGTTTCTATTGTTAACGGAAAATACACAAACACACAATTGCTTAGAACACTTGAAGAACTTTGCAATAATCAAGACATTTGTTTAGCAGGTGCTGCTTCGATGGGTAAGTCATTTCCAGTAGGACTTTGGATCTACCTTGATTGGTGTGCTGCACCGCATTGCACTTCTTCATGGGTGGCTACTACAACTCTTGGAGCATCCGAAGATCGTATTTGGGGTATCATTTCTAAATTGTGGAAGTGCGCTCGCGTTCAATTTGGCAAGTTAATTGACTATCGCCACATGATTGTTTGGGGTGGCGCGTCTAATGATGAGGATAAAGATTATCGTAATGCGATAAAAGCTCTAGCGTTTCAATCAGGTAACGAAGGTCAGAAAGCTATTGATACTACCCGTGGTCGTAAAAATGACCGGGTTCGTCTTGCACTTGATGAGTTGCCCGAAATGGAATTGGGAGCAATCACCGCTAGGGTAAACTTATCTGCAAACAAAGACGTTACATTTATTGGCATTGGAAACCCATCAGCAGGCGACAACCCCCACACTCGTTGGGCAATGCCTAAAGGTTCTTCTAACTTTGATTCTGTTTCTCCAGACATGGATAAGTGGGAGACTGAGACTGGAGTTTGTTTGTTTTACAATGGTATGCGTAGCCCTAACTTCGCCGCGCCTGCTAACGAACCTTCTCCATTTCCGTTTCTAATGGATCGAAGGATGCAGCAGATGATGCTAAAACAATGTTACGGAGATGAGAACGCTATTGACTATGTTCGTAACGCTATTGGTTGGTGGCCAAAATCTGGATTTGCTCAGACAATTATTACCGCTGATTTGATTCGTAACGCCGATACTAACGAAGAACCGCTTTGGGATTCTGAAGGCTTTACTAAAGTTGCAGGCTTTGATACCGCATTTACAATTGGTGGTGACCGATGCGTTCTTACTATTGCTAAACTAGGTTTTGTCCGTGGCACTCGCAATCGTGTTATGTGGTTGGAAAGTCAAAAGGTAATCCAACTATCCGCTAATGCCGCTGCTGAGTTTGAAATCCAACTAGCTACTGAAGTTGTTGGGTTGTGTAGATCGGCTGGCGTTCAGCCTTCTAAGTTTGGTATGGACGTGTCTGGTGATGGCGGTCGAGTTGGACAGGCTATCATTCGTGAGTGGCTACGCTTTGACTCTATGGGTGCGGCAATCGCTCTTATCTCATCTATGGGTAAACCTACTGACCGAATTGCAGCAGAGGTTGATAAACGCCCATGTAAAGATGTTTATGATAGACTGGTATCTGAATATTATTACTCTTGTTATCACGCCTTCAAGAGTCGAGTTTTATTTGGTATTGATCCTGCATCAGATTTGGCGCGGGAACTCTGCCTTCGTCGATACACCATTAAGTCTAAGAAGATAGCCATTGAGACTAAGGATGAACTGAAAGGGAGAACTGGATACTCGCCTGACTTGAGCGATAGTTTAATCTACGCACTAGAAATGGCGCGGCGTAATGGATTGATTTTTATCGGAAACGATAAACCAGTTCCAACTAACAGATTCTGGGCGCGGGATGAAGTATCAATTGATACCACTCCAGACGATGACTACGGATCAGACGATAACGGAGATTGGTAAAAAGGTGGCCGGGTTAACTCGGCATTATTGAAACTACCCCGAATATTTCCAGCATAGTTATTTCTCAGCCGCCGACCATATAAATTAAGCCGCACTGGGGTAAGCCTTTGTCTTGCTACGCAATTACAGGACAGGGCATGAAGCCCCATTTCCCCCAGTTCAGCTAAAATGTAAAAGATCAATCTAAAATACCTTCAAGTTCCAAAGTATTCGCTACCTCTTCTGGAACTACAATACGTATCATTTTCTCTCCGTCAAGGAATCCAAGAGTTTCTTTCACGCGAATATCACTTTTCCTTACCCAGCATTGGTTGAACCTTTGACCAAACAAAATCTTTGTTGGGCTTTCACTTACTTCGGTTCCCTCGCAGATTATGCGAGATTCAAATGTATTATTTGTAGTCATAAATTATATATCCATTCTCTCTTGCCCATCCTACTTCGTGGTGGCATTTATTGTGGCAGGGACGGCAAAGAACCATGAATGAGGACTTCTCACATAGGAACTTGCCCCTTCCTTTCTTATGGTGAAGGTCTGTTCCCTGCCCATTACATATCTCACATTGGTAGTTTTTTTCTTCAAAGTATTCTGCTTTGGCTTTTTCGTAGTCGCCATTCTTTACTCTTCGGGAGTTGGAGACTGATCTAAGTTTTCCCCCTCGCTTTTTGAATCCTGTTTTCTGTAAGGGCGTTTTTCTTTGTAGCATAATCCAATTACTTTATCTACTTGTTCTTTCTTTAGGATACTCTTCGAGTTTACTTCGATCTGGTTGACCAAAGATCCAGTAACGCCGATCTTATCTCCAAGTTCCCTGACAGTCAATTTCAACAATCTCCTTGTTTCACGAAGCTGGCTGGCGAATGTTTTTCGTCCAAGAGAACGAATCGTGCGCGATTGCTCGTAAGCACTCATGCAAGATTCATAAGCAGTTTCTAATGGATGTTTCATTTGCACAAAAAAATAAACCAAGACTATTGACAAGTCAATACTTTTTTGTTACTATAATTGCTTATGGATAACACTAACAACATCAAAGACAAAGCAGAAAAATTACTTGCCGGAGTAAGGCAAACAGTCATGGTCACAAATATGTCTTTAGCCACAGCTTTAGGCACTCCTTTCATGGCTACCTACGAAAGTGATGATGGTATTCTTGTCATGGCAATCAGAACTAATAGCACCGCAATCATGGCCGCGACAGGTGCAGACAGTAATACTGTAGTCCAATCAGATGTTATCATTGCCAAAAAAGGTATCGGAGAACGTCGCTCAATCTTTCAATGCGAGAATGAAGAAGATGCCAATGAAATCTGGGACTTACTCAATGACAAAATGTATGAGTGGTCGAAAGGTGAAGTTGAGCAGGTTGAATTGAACTGGTTATCGTAACCGATAAAAAATATGCTTGACATGGAATACAACCTATAGT
>Ga0114968_10000176_pt1 | contig 47643 bp, 44 predicted proteins | sample M_130807_EF_Meta_FD_87020 | JGI IMG/M metagenome (GOLD analysis project Ga0114968, IMG submission 87020) | Freshwater microbial communities from Lake Montjoie, Canada to study carbon cycling - M_130807_EF_MetaG | ecosystem: Environmental > Aquatic > Freshwater > Lake | place: Lake Montjoie... | reverse complement strand
TTTGGCCAGCGGAACATCGGCATGGACTTTGGGTATGCTCGGCGTTCTCGCGACCTTGGTGGGCATCATGTTGCCCTCATCGCTGCTGACTTACAACGCGACCCGCTGGGCCCATCGCAACCGGGATATGCAAGCGGTCAAAGCCTTCAAGACGGGGATGGCGCCCATAGTGATCGCGCTTTTGATCTGCACAGGCTGGTTACTGACTGCCGCACACAATCAAGCCGCCCGGGACTGGCCTTTGTGGGTATTGACCGCAGGCGCCACTTTGTTGGTCTGGCGCACCAAACTGCACATGCTGTGGATGCTGGGCGCAGGGGCCCTTTTGGGGGGGCTGGGTATCGTTTAGTACCGCAGCAGATCAGTGAGGATTTTCGAAAAAAACAACCGTGGAGTAGTCACTGAATTCGAAATAAACCTTCTTTTCAGTGGGATCAACTTGCATATTCAGATTTTCGTCCAGCACACCATAGCCATAACGGTAATTGCGGGGTTTGCCGTCATCAGTGCCTAAGGCTGTACTGAGTTTGTCGACTTTTAAAAATCGGCGAACCACCTTGTCACCCGCGTAGACCTCCAATACACCGTTGGTGCCAGTCCAGTTCTGAATGTCGCGGCTGATTTTGTTTTGTTGCTCTTGGGTACAGCCGGCCAACAGCAAAGCAACTAAAGCCAAAGCTGAGGCAGAAATTTTCAAAGCTATGTTCATGGTTCACTCCTTTTAAAATTACAGGCCACGTTGACGCAGGGCTTCGTACAAACAGACCCCGCTGGCCACCGAGACGTTCAGACTTTCAACAGCGCCATGCATCGGAATACTCACCAGCTGATCACAGGTTTTACGGGTCAATTGACGCATGCCTGCACCTTCGGCACCCAACACGATGGCCGTCGGACCGGTGAATTCCACTTGGTATAAAGTTTTCGGTGCATCGTCACTGGTGCCTGTGACCCAGATGCTGCGTTCTTTCAGTTCGCCCAAAGTACGCGCCAAATTGGTGACCATGAAATAAGGCATGGTTTCGGCCGCACCGCTGGCCACTTTGGCCACCGTGGCGTTGATACCTGCAGCATGGTCCTTGGGGGCAATCACCGCGTGCGCCCCCGCCCCATCAGCCACCCTCAAACAGGCGCCCAGGTTGTGGGGGTCAGTGATGCCGTCCAGCACCAATAGCAATGGAGGACCGGTGACCGCGTCAAGCAAATCATCCAGAGAGTGGATTTGCGCTACGGGCTCGACGCGGGCAGCAACACCTTGATGCCCGTGGCTGCCACACAGCTTGGCCAATCGCAGATTGTCGGCCTCAATCAGCCTGGCGCCCGCTTCATTGGCACGCTCAAGAAACTGACGCATTCTGGCGTCACGTCGCGTGGATTCGTAATAAATTTCAATGATCGACTGCGGCGCAGTCTTTAAACGGACACCAACGGCATGAAAGCCGAATAAAACTTTGGGAGATGACATACCCCAATTATCGTTGTTGTCCGGCTTCGATCACCATTCGCTTTTGGCATCTCTCCGCGACGCGGAGATCGTGCGTCACCAGAACCAAGGTCGTCCCCTGCTCTTGGTTCAGATCGAACATCAGGTTCAGAATAGTTTCACCCGTGGCATGGTCCAGACTGCCTGTAGGTTCGTCGGCCAGCAAAATTTGAGGCTGCATCACAAAGGCTCTGGCCAACGCAACACGTTGCTGCTCTCCACCGCTCAGAACTTTGGGGTAATGTTGAAGTCTCTGGCCGAGTCCGACACGATTGAGCATCGCAGTTGCTGTAGGAACGATATTGTTGCGCCCTGCCAATTCCAGCGGAAGCATCACATTTTCCAGAGCCGTTAAATTGGCCATCAATTGAAAGCTTTGAAATACAAAGCCCATATACCGCGCTCGTACGTGAGCGCGTTCGTCCTCAGTCAAACAAAACAAATCATGACCCGCCAGCGAGACCGCGCCTTGCGAGGGCGTATCCAACCCCGCCATGATGGATAGCAAGGTGCTTTTGCCAGAGCCGGAGGCACCCACAATGGCCAAAGTTTCCCCTGCTGCCAAAGTGAAATCAATATCACGCAAAATAGCCAAGGTTCCCGTTGAATCGGTGACCGTCTTGAATACATGGGCGACAGAAATTATGGAATCAGGCATGAACAAAACCTTATGGAAGCGACGACACTTTAACGCGATAGCCCTTTCCGTTTTGGCTTCAGGCTTTTATGTGGGCATTAAGGCAAAATCAGTTCACTCCATTTTGATCGTAGGTGACTCCATCAGTGCCGAATACGGCTTGCAGCGCGGTCAAGGCTGGGTTGCCTTACTGGTTCAGAAACTGACAAAGGAGAAAATAACTGCCCAAGTTGTCAATGCCAGCATCAGCGGAGAGACGACTTCGGGCGGCCGATCGCGGATGTCTGCCCTTCTCAAGCAGCACCAGCCAGAACTTGTGGTCATCGAGTTGGGAGCGAATGACGCATTGCGCGGCTTGGATTTGGCGCAAACCCAAGACAATTTGATCGCGATGGCCCAGGCAGCCAAATCGAGTGGTGCGAAAGTCCTGCTGCTGGGTATGCAGATGCCTCCCAACTATGGCCTTGACTATGCCAAGCAATTTGAAAATGTCTACCGACAAACCGCTCAAAAAACACAGGTCCATTTGATCCCTTTTTTCCTCAAGGGTGTGGGTGATGACCCAGATCACCTCAAATGGTTTCAGTCAGATCGCATCCACCCCAATGCTGCAGCGCATCCCCAACTGCTTGCAAACGTTTGGCCAGAGATCAAAAAAATGACTCAATGAGATGCCATAAGGCAAAGGAAGTTCGCAATCCAACATCGGTATTTATAGGTGAGAAAATGAAAAAACCGGCCTTGGCCGGTTTATCGCGACTGCATTCGTCTTCGTATCAAGTCGCAGCTGGCGGTGAATCAACGGAAATTTCTACCCCATGAGATTCGGGTTGCTCGGCAACCCCGTCTATTTCTGGATCATAGCCAGGGTCCCCCAACTTACGCTCGGCTTTGGCTTTCAGTTTGTCTTCTTTTTTACGTTTTTTGGCCAGTTCTTTCTGACGCTTTTCGTATCCGTAGTTGGGTGTTGCCAAGTTTATTCTCTCTTTAGATGTAGCCCGACTGTATCAGCTTGCGAGAAGGTCCGGCCAAGGATCCACCACAATCATGACCAAGCCCACTGCGACCGGGCCAAAACGCGTTACAAGGGCAAGTTTGTCAGGAGTGACTGTTGTAGATCATCTATCAGATCTGCAGCCGTTTCTAAGCCCGTGGAAAAACGAACCAACGTGCCTGACTTTAAATGGGCGGGCCACGCCTGGCGCATGGCGCCAATGTCATAAGGCACGACCAGTGAAACAGGCCCGCCCCAACTGTAGCCAATTTTGAACAATTTCAAATGATCGCAAAACGCATCCACCTGAGACTGGGCGTACTGCGGTGACAACATCACACTGAATAATCCTGCAGCCAAGCCCGTTTTGCCCGATATTTCACAAAGCGACTGCCAATGCCCATGCCCAGGCGACTCAGGAAAAGCGGGGTGCAGTACTTGCGCACATTGTGGCTGCAATTGAAACCAAGCGGCTAATGCACGGGCTGTTTCGTCTTGCGCTTTGTAGCGAATGCCGATGCTAGGCAATGAACGTATGACGGCCTCCACGTCATTTGCAGCAACCCCCAAACCTAAACGCATATGGCAAAGTTTGATTTTCAGATGAAGCGCAGGGTCCCGCGTGATGACACTGCCCATCAAAACATCACCGCCCCCGCTGGGGTACTTCGTCAAAGCATGCGCACTGATGTCAACCCCTAAAGCCCCATCGCCCAATAAATCAAATGGTTTAAAAGCCAATCCGGCTCCCCACGTGTTGTCCAGAGCGCAGAGCACATTTTTATCTTGGCAAATGCGGGTCAAGGCCAATAAATCGGGGAACTCCATGCTCACTGAGCCAGGCGCTTCAAGCCAAACCAATCGGGTACGGACATTGACACGGCCGGCCAAGTCGGCAGCGTTCAATGGATCATAAAACTGGTGGGTGATGCCAAAGGACTTCAACTCGCCTTCGGCCAATGCTTTGTTAGGGCCGTAAGCGTTGTCAGGCAACAAAACTTCGTCGCCAACCTTCAAAAGGGCCAGGGCTACCGTCGAAAGTGCAGCAAGCCCACTGGGTACCAGTACACACTGCAAACCGCCCTCAAGGGCACACAAGCGCTCCTCCAGCAAGTACGACGTTGGTGTCCCATGCAAGCCATAGGTGTAACCCGATTTGTTTTTCCATTCGCGTTGGCGCATGGCCGCAACATTGGGGAAATAAACCGTCGACGCTTTAAAAACACCTGGCTGAGGAGAGTCAAATTCACCCGGGGGCTGGTAGGGGTGATGAATAAGGTGCGTGACTGAATGGGCGTGAATAATTTTTTTCATGTCCGCCATGGTAGCGTCAGACCTTCCATTTCTCCAGTAATTTTTCTGGGCGTGTCGAGTCATAGCCCTCAAAAGGTTGGTGAATCCATGGGTTTGTTGCTAAAAATTCTACCGAGTAATCAGCCTTGAAATCTGAAACACCCTTGGTCCAAAGCACAGCTGTGCGCAGCTCGGTAATGGGCGTGTAATTTGTTTTGAGCATGTTCACGACCGCTTTCAGCGTATGGCCTGTATCAGCCAAGTCGTCAACCAACAAAACACGTCCAGCGATTTCACCTTTGGGTGTGGTGATAAAACGCGCAATGTCCAAATGCCCCTGAACGGTGCCCGAGTCCGCACGGTAAGAACTGGTCGACATGATGGCCAAAGGCTTATCAAAAATACGGGACAAAATGTCGCCAGGTCGCATGCCGCCTCTGGCTAAACACAGAATAGTGTCAAACTCCCACCCGGACTGATGTATCTTGATGGCTAATTTTTCTACCAAATTATGGTACTCGTCATAGCTCACATACAAGTGCTTGCCGTCTTCAGTTAACATGAAAATCTCCAAGAGAATGAGTGCAGGCGGCCCAATTTGGGACACCAAAAAAGGCCATTGACTGAAAATTCATTCGGACATAAAGGGGTGGCGCATCATGATGGTGTGCTCACGATCTGGGCTCGTTGAGACGACATGAATGGGTACACCCGTGACTGCTTCAATTCGCCGCAAATACAAACGCGCATTGACTGGCAATTTTTCAAACTCAGTGATGCCCACAGTGTTATCTGTCCAGCCATCGATGCTTTCATAGATGGGCTTACAACGCGCAATGTCTTCTGCTCCCATCGGTAAAATATCAACGATCTCACCATCTAACTCATAGCCGGTACACAAGAGAAGTTGTTTCAGACCATCCAACACGTCCAACTTGGTGATGCACAGGCCCGTCAATCCATTGACTTGAGCACTTCGCTTAAGCAAGGCTGCATCGAACCAGCCGCAGCGCCGACTGCGACCCGTGGTCACACCCTTTTCAGCGCCGACGGTGCTCATATGCCAACCTGGCGTACCTTCTTTTTCCCAATCAAGCTCAGTTGGGAAAGGCCCTCCGCCCACCCGCGTGCAATAGGCCTTGGTGATGCCCAACACATAATGCAACAGTCCAGGGCCAACACCGGCACCCGCAGAGGCATTGCCAGCCACGCAGTTACTGGAGGTCACATAAGGGTAGGTGCCATGATCAACATCCAGCAATGTGCCCTGTGCGCCTTCGAACAATAAATTGGCACCAGCGAGGTGAGCATCATTCAATTCTCGCGATACATCCGCCATCATGGGTTTGAGTAAGCCTGCATGTCGCATTGCTTCTTCGTAAACAACATCGAACTGAACTTGACCATCCACGATGTAAGGCGCTAACGTAGGTCCAAAGTCGAAATTAGCAGAACCCAAAAATGTTGTCAGAACATGGTTATGCAGGTCGAGCAATTCACGCAATTTTCGGGAAAAACGATCTGGATACTTCAAGTCTTGCACGCGCAATGCACGACGGGCAATTTTGTCTTCATAGGCTGGACCAATGCCGCGCCCGGTGGTGCCTATTTTTTCAGTCCCACCTTGCTCGCGGGCTGCTTCGCGGGCCACATCCAAAGCGGCATGAAATGGCAAAATTAAAGGACAAGCTTCACTGATTCTTAATCGAGAGCGTACTTCGACCCCGACCTTCTCAAGCCCTTCAATTTCTTCAAACAGCTTTCCTGCTGACAACACAACACCGTTGCCGATGTAGCATTTCACGCCAGGGCGCATGATGCCGCTGGGAATGAGGTGCAAAGCGGTTTTAACGCCATGGATCACCAAGGTATGGCCTGCGTTGTGCCCTCCTTGAAAACGCACAACACCTTGGGCACTTTCGGTCAACCAATCGACCAGCTTGCCTTTACCTTCATCACCCCATTGGGTGCCCACGACGACGACATTGCGTCCTTTGATCATTTTCATCCTGATTAATCTAACTTCAAAAAGCTTGTATTACCCAATGGCCTGCAACTTCAACAAGCGCACGGTCACATTGGAATTCATCGACTTCATTTTCATGGCCAGGTAACACGCACACCACGGTTTCACCCTGACTGCGAAGACGTGCAATGGCATTGCGCAACTCAGTTGCATCGCCCCATGGCGCGCGGATGGCCGTCTTGAGAGGCAATGCGGGCACTGAATCAACCAATTGCTTTAAGTCCATACTGAAACCCACAGCAGGTCGCACACGGTCAATTTGATGACCAAATACTGCACCTACACCGTCATAGCGGCCGCCACGGACCAATGCGCCAGAAGCATTTTGGTCATAAATAGCAAATCGCAAACCACTGTAATAGGCATAGCCACGTGCATCTGCCAAATCAAAACTGACATTGACCGGCGCAATTTGACCTGCCAACCAACGCAATTGTTTCAATGCGCCAAGAATGGCAGGCTTTGACGGCAGAATTTTTTCGGCACGATCCAAAACAGAAATATCTCCGTATAAATCTACCAAAGACAACAGGGCTTTTTTGATATTTGGATCAAAGTCAACCGTCAATTTCAACAGTTCGCTTTTGTTCTTGGTAGCCAAGCAAGTGTGAATCTGCTGAGCGACATCCTCTGTCAAATTCAAGTCATCTAACAAACTTGACACGATGCGCGAGTCACCCAAATCGACCAGAGGTTGGGCAACGTGAGCCGCTTTGAGTTGATCCAAGGCCAACTGTAAAATTTCCAAATCGGCCTCGAGACCCGCATGCCCGTATATTTCAGCCCCAAGTTGCAAAGGCTCACGGGTGCCGTGAGGACGATCTGGTTGCGTGTGCAGGACAGGACCGCAATAAGAAAGACGCGTGATACCTGCTCTGTTCAACAAATGGGCATCGATACGCGCAACCTGGGGTGTTGTGTCTGCCCGTAAACCCATCATTCTTCCTGAGAGTTGGTCTACCAATTTAAAAGTTTGCAAATCAAGTGCTTGTCCGGTACCCGTCAGCAAGGATTCAATATGCTCCAGCATAGGCGGCATCACCAACTCATAGCCATAGCCACAAGCGGTGTCGAGTAACAAGCGTCGAAGTTCTTCAATGTGCCGGGCCTCAGAAGGCAGGACATCGGCAATGTGATCCGGGAGGACCCAGGCGGACATAAGATTATTAGAGGTGTAAAAACCGTGATTTTACCTTTTGAAAAGACTGTTCAAGCGACACACAGCAAGAGAATCAGTCCCACAAGTGCACTGCAAAGGCCAAAAAATCGAATTTGACCATCTTCAAGTCGCAAAAGTTGCTCAAACATTTTTCGCCATCGGATGGGCGAGGCCATGGGCAGTATGCCCTCAATTATCAGCATGAGGGCCAAGGCAATAAGCAGTTGCTCAAGCACAGACTACTTTTTGGCGGAGGCTGGATTCACATTGCCAGTCATTGACTTGAAAAAATCTGAAGAACTGGGGTCTAAAACCATCACATCAGATTTTTTAGCGAATGTTACTTTATAAGCATCTAAGCTGCGGTAAAACTGTGCGAATTGCGGGTCTTTACCAAAGGCCTCAGAATAAATGCGAGCGGCTTGGGCGTCACCGGCACCTTTGATTTTTTGCGCTTCTCGGTAGGCATTCGCAATAGTCACTTCACGTTGCCGGTCAGCATCTGCACGAATTTTTTCGCCTTCAGCACCACCGGTTGACCTTAATTCGTTAGCCACACGCTTGCGTTCAGCCTCCATTCGACGGTATACAGACTCGGTAATGGCATCCACATAGTCGGCACGTGTGATCCGCACATCCACAACATCAACACCCCAGGGCTTTTCACCACGAACTTTTTCAAGCACCTCCCGCTTTACATCGGCCATCAAAGTTTCACGTTGCAGAGAAAGTAATTCTTTCACGGTGCGTTTGTTGATCTCTTCTTGAAAGGCATTTCGCACAACGCGGTTGAGTTGGTTGGCCCCTGACTTTTCATCCAGACCCACATTGCGAATGTAAGCCATCGGGTCCGTGATTCGCCAGCGGACAAACCAATCGATCACAACACGCTGCTTTTCTGCTGTCAACATAGGCTCAGTATCAGGACTGTCCAAAGTCAGCAACCGCTTGTCAATATAGGTCACATTTTGAAGCGGGGGCGGCAACTTGATATTCAATCCAGGCTCAGTAATCACTTCTTTGATTTGACCCAGTGCATAGACCACACCAAACTGACGCTGATCGACCACAAAAACCATGGAGCTGAGAATGCCCAACACAATGATCAACGATGTTATCCAAAAACCAATACGGTTCATTTATAGCTCCTTCGCTCAACGAACATCACGGTCACGCGAACGTGAACTGTCGCGCGAACGCGCATCAACGGGCACAGGCGGCGAAATAACGGGTTGCACATTTGACGCAGGCGCATTCGAAGTTGATGCGTCCGCTGCAGGCGGAGGATTGCTGACGCCGGAATTCAATTGCATGATTTTGTCAAGCGGCAAATAAAGTAAATTAGAACCTTGTTTACTGTCCACCACAACCTTGGTGACATTGCTGTAAATTTGCTGCATGGCATCAATGTACATGCGATCTCGGGTCACTTGAGGTGCCTTTTGATATTCCGGCAAGATGGACTTGAACCTCTGAGCATCACCTTCAGCTTGAGCTACGATTCTTTCCCGATAAGCTGAAGATTCCTCTTTCAGTCGTGATGCTGCACCAACCGCACGTGGCACGACATCATTGGCATAGGCTTGAGCTTCATTTTTAGACCGTTCACGCTCCTGCCCAGCTTTCAAGACATCATCAAATGCAGTTTGCACCTGTTCAGGCGGTCGTACCCCGCCTTGTTGCAAGTTAATGCCAACGACTTCAATGCCAACTTTGTATCTGTCCAGAATAATCTGCATCAAAGCACGTACACGAGGTGCAATTTGATCCCGCTCATCTGATAGGGCTGCGTCCATCTTCATTTTTCCGACCACTTCACGAACGGCGGTTTCGGCAGCTTGTACAACAGCTTCAGTTGGGTTTTTGCTTTCAAATAAATAAGCTCGGGCATCGTTCAAACGGTATTGCACGGCGAATTTAATTTCGACAATGTTTTCGTCTTCAGTGAGCATTGCGGATTCACGCAAGCCAGTGGCTTTGATCACGTTGTCACGACCAATATCTACGGATCGAATTTGGGTCACGAACACCAACTCGTGCCTTTGAATAGGATAAGGCATTCTCCAGTTAAAACCGGCACCCACTGTGGCCTTGTAGCGACCAAATTGAGTAATGACGGCCTGCTGTCCTTCTTGAACGATGAAGAATCCTGTTCCCATCCAAATAAGGAATCCTACAAAGGCGATAACGCCCAATCCAATACTTGCTAAAAATGGCGGCAGGCTGGGTAATCCGTTGCCCCCTCCTCCGGAGCCCCCTGAAGGAGCCCCTCCTTTTCCTCCCAATAGACGACTTAATTTGCGATTCAAGTCACGCCAAAGTTCATCCAAGTCCGGAGGGCCTTGGGTTGGCCCCTGACGACTTGGGCGATCAGCCGCACGCTCTCCTTCCGCTCCGGGTGACACAGGGGGATTCTCTGGTTCTTTTGGGGAAGCGTTGCCCTGAGGCTTGTCATCGCCTCTTCCCCAACGGGGGTCATTGAGATTGAACATGCCGCGCAAACGGGGCAACAGTTCATTCCATTGAAATGCGCGTAGATGAATGGTCATTCGCAGGGGTCTTTAGAAAACAGATGAGGTTGTTGTGCAGACTCAGTCTGCATCATTGGGTAATTGTGCTGTAAATTCGACTGACTTTAAATCATCCTGCTCAATCAAGGGATTAAGGGTTGTCGCTCTTGCCGACAGCAACTGTCGCAATTGCGCTAAGCCCTCTCCAGTTTGAGCACTCACAAACAGCCGATCCATGATGATTCCGTCTTCATCGTACTGATCCTTGAGTGTGACGGGTCGTCTTTCAGAGGGTAAGCCATCGAGCTTGTTGAATATCAAAATTTGTGGCACATCGCTGGCACCGATTTCACTCAAAACACGCTGAACTTCAGCCATCTGTTCGGGGAAATCGATATTCGAGGCATCCACGACGTGCAGGAGTAAATCGGCATCTGCAGCTTCTTGCAAGGTTGCCTCAAAGGCGTCAATCAAACCATGCGGCAAATCGCGAATGAAACCCACCGTGTCGGACAGTGACACGGATCGAGTTGAGTCGCCCAAATACAGTTGCCTTGTGGTCGTATCCAATGTGGCAAATAATTGGTCGGCGACATAGGCTCTGGCTTTGACCAAAGCATTGAACAGGGTCGACTTTCCCGCGTTGGTATAACCGACCAACGAGATGGTGAAAGCATTCCGTCTGTTACGCTGCTTGCGTTGAGTTTGTCGTTGCTTTTTGAGTTTTTGCAAGCGCTCTTTGGTTCGCTTGATAGATTCGCTGATCATGCGCCGGTCAAGCTCAATCTGCGTTTCTCCAGGACCACCACGGGTACCGATACCGCCACGTTGACGCTCCAAATGGGACCATCGTCTGACCAAACGGGTACTCAAATATTGCAGCCGAGCCAGCTCCACCTGCAATTTACCCTCATGACTGCGTGCACGTTGACCGAATATTTCCAAAATTATCAAGGTGCGGTCATTCACTGGCAGCCCAATATGACGCTCCAAGTTTCTCTGCTGCGCGGGGCTGAGAGATTGGTCAAACAATACTTCTGTGGCGCCATGTTGTTGGGCCATGAATTTAATTTCATCCGCTTTCCCACTGCCTACGAATAAAGCAGCATCAGGGGCACGACGCTTACAGGTCAAACGGGCAACGGGAAGCATGCCTGCCGTTTCGGCAAGAAGGCCTAATTCTTGGAGTTCGGCATCAAAATGAGGCTCACCAAAATCAACGCCGACCAACAAGGCCGGCGCTGTATCTGTCAACGCGGAATCAGACAAATTGAATCAGGTCGCCTGAGTATCTTCGGTAGCGTCAGTTGCATTCAAATTCACGGCACGGCCCGGCACAATGGTTGAAATAGCATGCTTGTATACCATTTGTGTTACTGTATTACGCAAAAGCACTACGTACTGATCAAAAGATTCGATTTGACCTTGCAATTTAATGCCATTGACCAGGTAAATCGATACAGGGACATGTTCTCTGCGTAAGGCATTGAGAAAGGGATCTTGCAAAAGTTGACCTTTGTTGCTCACGATATGCTCCGTGTACAAAATTGTTATTAGGGTAGCGACGTTACCACAGGCTTAGTCTTTAATTAAAGAAATTATGAAAATCCCGTAATTATTCAAGCCCATCAAGCGTCTCTGTCGGCGAATGGATTGGTGGACGTCTTCATCTCGATACGCAATGGTGTGCCCGCCAAATTAAAAGCCTTGCGAAAACGCCCTTCCAAAAACCGTTTGTACGTGTCCGTCACATGTTCAAGGGAGTTACCGTGGATGATGATGACCGGGGGGTTCATGCCACCTTGGTGTGCATAACGCAGCTTGGGTCTGAACATGCCACCGCGTTGTGGGCTCTGAAACTGCACAGCCTCCAGAAGTAAACGGGTCAAAACAGGCGTGGTCATTTTGCACATTGCCGCACGATGGGCCTGCGCTATGGATGACCATACAGGCCCCAATCCTTGGCGTTTTTTGGCTGAAATGTAATGCAAGTTGGCAAATTTCAAAAAAGGCAGCCTAGTCTCAATTGAGCGAGTCACCAATTGCCGCTGGTATTCATCGACGGCATCCCATTTATTAATAGCCACGACAACGGCGCGACCACTTTCAAGGATAAAGCCAGCAATATGTGCGTCCTGGTCTGTCACCCCCTGCTCCGCGTCAAGCAGCAAAAGTACGACGTTTGACGATTCAATGGCTTGGAGCGTTTTGACTACTGAAAACTTTTCGATGGCTTCAAACACCTTGCCTTTGCGGCGCAATCCGGCCGTGTCAATCAATTCGAACTTCTGCCCGTCTCTTTCAAATGGAACTGTGATGGCATCTCGGGTCGTACCTGGCATGTCAAATGCAACCAATCTTTCTTCCCCAAGCCATGTATTGATCAATGTGGATTTGCCGACATTGGGCCGCCCGGCGACTGCCAGCTTGATTATGCTGGCATCCATTTCAACTACTTCTTCATCTTCGGGCAGATTCAAAGGTTCTAGCGCCAACTCTGTCAAGCTGTGAATGCCTTGTCCGTGTGCTGCAGAGACCGCCAAGACCTGACCCAATCCCAGCTCATAAAACTCACTCAGGTGCATTCCTTCTTGCATGCCCTCAGCCTTATTGGCGACCAGCAAGCAGGGCTTGCCAAGGCGGCGAAGGTAATTGGCAATGTCGTGATCCTGTGATGATAATCCTGCGCGTGCATCAACAACAAATAGAACGACGTCAGCTTCGGCAACAGCCTGCTGGGTTTGCTTGGCCATTTCCTTGTAAATACCCGCATGGGCATCGGGTTCAAAGCCCCCTGTGTCGATCACAATGTATTCGTGCTTACCTGAGCGACCCTGCCCATAGTGTCGGTCGCGAGTCAGTCCTGCAAAGTCTGCAACGATAGCATCTCTGCTTTTGGTCATCCGGTTAAAAAGAGTGGACTTTCCCACATTGGGGCGGCCAACCAAGGCCAAAACAGGTGTCACTGAATATTCCGTTCGATCAATCCAAGCGGTAACCGTACACGCCACCGTTGCGTGTTAACGCGATCACCAAACCCGCAGCTGTGACGGGTCGAGTCGCTATGGCGGATCCATCCGTGCCCATGCGATTTTGGACTTTTCCATCAGCAAGAGAAAGTCTATGCAATAAGCCTGACTCATCCCCAATGACAATCGATTTTGAGATAACCAAGGGTCCTGTCAATCCACGAAACCGAAATACATCACTTTCCCAGGATGTTTGACCGTTGAGACGATTCCACGCCATGATTTTGCTGTCTGAATCCACGCCAATGAGAAATTCGTTATCTCCTGAAAGCCCTTGATGTCCGTTGGAAGGACGACTCCACAGTGTGCCGCCTTTGGCTGCGTCTACGCAGGAGACCGAAGTCTGAAACGACCGTGCACAAACGACACTCCCTTGGCGACTCACGCCAGACACGATGTCCACCAAACGCTCCACCTCGTTAGTGCCCCGAGAGGCACCCACAATAGACTCCCAACGTACGCTGCCATTATTGGGATTAAAGCCGACCAAACGACCTGATAAGCCAGCCACCAAGGTGTCTTCCACAGCCATCAATAATCCAGCCTGTCGCAACACCAAGGGGTCTCCGGAGCGTTGCTGAGACCACAAGCGCTGCCCTGTAGCCCCGTCCAAAGCGAGCACAGTTCGGTCCGCAGTCATAACGAAAACGCGACCACCGGCGACAAGCGGTGAAGTGTAAGTGGATGCATTCAAACGAAAACGCCAAATTACTTGACCTGCCTCAATGGCAATCACTTCATTTGAGTCTGACACCACCGCAAATCGGGTGCCGTCAGTTCCTACTCCCGCCTGCAAGGGCGTATTTAAAGCTACACGCCATACATCGCGACCCGTTAAGGCATTGATTAATGCCAAGTTACCTTCACTGGATGCAACGGCAACTTGGTCAGCATGTACTGCAATACTTAAGGGCGTACTGACACCGCCGACACGGTTAGACCATACGGGGTTCAGCGGGTAGACCGCGGCTGAACTCAAAGGGGGCAGTTCTTTTGCTTTAGGCTTATCAGGTGTACTCGAACAAGCGATCAGCGCCAAAATCACAAGCGTTGTAATTGTGCCTGCTTTGAATGAACGGAACAAAAGAATCACTTTGCAGCTCCTGCGCTTGATTTGGGATCCACACCCAATGCATTCAACTTGGCCTCGATCAAACGGCGATATTCATTGGTCTCGTCCATTTTTTGCCATGACTCGCTGTAAGCAGTTACAGCTTCTTGGGCCTTACCTTGACTCAGAAAGACATCCCCACGCAAATCAGCTGCTAAAGGCGTCAATGGCAAAGCAACTGGTTTTGCAAGTTGTTGTAGTGCTTCGTCATACGATTTGGCTTGTAACAAAAGCGCCACCAATCGCAGCCTGGCAATTTGCGAATAGGACTCGTCAGAAGCATTTTCAGAAACCCAAGTCAAAACAGCTTTAGCTTGATCCGGTTTGTCTTTGGTTTGAAATGACTTGGCCGCCAACAACGCGGCTTGCTGAGCATACAAAGTCGAACCAAACTTGTCTTTCATATCACTCAATGAGCGTTCGAGTCGATTCATGTCACCTGAAATCGCTGCACGTTCGACTTCATCGAACATAGCAGAAGCCTTGGCCGATTGCGTGCCCTGCCAGTAACCATAACCGTTCCAAGCGGCAAAGCCGCCCATCACGACAATCAATGCCCATGAAATGAAGTTGCCGTAAGTTTTCCAAAAGTGCTTGAGTTGGTCAAGTTGCTCTTGTTCTTCGAGGTCGAGGTGTGTTGCCATGTTGTTTTCAAATATCAATGGGGTGATTGTAGGGTGTGCGCCCATTGGGCAACAGATGTCAACGCTTCTAGGCGCTGCGCACCCAAACCGTCACGCAAGGATTTCACAGTGACTTGGCCAAGAGCCAACTCTTCTCCGCCAAAAATCAGGCCGTATGCAGCGCCGCTGCTGTCTGCTTTCTTGAGTTGCGACTTCATACTGCCCATCCCTTCACCCACACCCGCATGCATTTGCACAGCAATGCCCGCGACGCGTAATGCCTCGACAACACGGATGGCTATAGACAAGCTTGCCAAATCGGGAATGATGGCATAGGCATCAGGAGACAGCGCAGCCATCGGCTCACATTGTTCCTTAACGAGTTCAAGCAAACGCTCTATGCCCAAACCCCACCCTACGGCCGGGGAAGGTTTGCCGCCGACCTGCTCGATGAGATAGTCATAGCGCCCTCCTCCACAAAGAGTTCCTTGTGATCCCAAGCTCTCGGTAATGAACTCGAAAACAGTCAGGTTGTAATAATCCATGCCACGTACCAGTCGTGGGTTGATGGTGTAGGACAAGCCATTGGCGTCCAAAATAGTGCGCAAGGCGTTGAAGTGCGCCATCGACGCTTCACCCAAAAAGCTCAATAATTGGGGCGCGGACTCCACCACCGCCTTCATGGCAGGATTTTTGGTGTCCAAAATGCGCAAAGGATTGGTGTGCAAGCGACGTTTTTCTTCTTCGCCCAGCACACTCAGATGCTGTTCAAAATGAACAATCAATGCCGCACGATGGGCCAACCGTTCGGCCGGTTGCCCCAGACTGTTGAGTTCGAGACGAATATCGCGCAAACCCAATTCCCTGAACAGGGCAGAAGCCAACAAAATCAACTCGGCATCAACCTCAGGCCCACCAAAGCCCAATACTTCAGCCCCAACCTGGTGAAACTGACGATAACGACCGCGCTGAGGTCGTTCATGTCGAAACATGGGGCCCATGTAGTAAAGGCGCTTACCACCTTCATAAAGCAGATTGTGTTCGACCACAGCGCGAACAACTCCGGCCGTGCACTCCGGGCGCAAAGTGAGCGCTTCACCATTCAGACGGTCCTCAAAGGAGTACATCTCTTTTTCAACGATGTCAGTCACCTCCCCAAGGCCGCGAACAAATAAGGCGGTTGGCTCAACGATGGGGGTTCGAATATTCCGGTAAGCGTATCGCGCCATTAAATGGCGTACTTTGTCCTCGAGCCACTCCCAACGGGCAGACTCTGGGGGCAATATGTCGTTCATTCCTTTAACGCCAACCAATTTGCTTGACTTCGATGAGGCAAAGTGAATTTTCTCGGACATGTTCAATCAATCGGCTTTGGCGGTTCCAAAGCGGTTCTCAATGTAGTTTTCAACCAGTGTTTGAAACTCTTGCGCAATGGCATCGCCGCGTAAGGTCAGCTTTTTCTCGCCATCAATAAATACCGGCGCAGCCGGCGCTTCACCGGTGCCCGGCAAGCTGATGCCGATATCGGCATGTTTGCTTTCCCCGGGGCCATTGACAATACAACCCATCACCGCCACCTTGAGGTTTTCTACACCCGGATAGCGACTGCGCCACACCGGCATCTGAGCGCGAAGAAAGTCATCGATCTGCTTGGTCAATTCTTGAAAAGTGCTGCTGGTTGTTCGACCGCAGCCCGGACAGGCCGTGACACTGGGTACAAAAATACGCAAACCCAGCGCTTGCAATATTTCATTGGCAATCACCACTTCCTGGACTCGAGACTCTCCAGGTTGAGGTGTCAACGAAACACGGATTGTGTCGCCAATACCTTCTTGAAGCAAAACAGATAAAGCTGTTGTTGAGGCCACCGTTCCCTTGGTGCCCATACCCGCTTCGGTCAAACCCAAGTGCAGAGAATAGTCACAACGTCTGGCCAATTCGCGGTAAACCGCTATCAAGTCCTGTACACCAGAGACTTTGCATGACAATAAAATTTGGGACGCTTTCATGCCCATTTCTTGAGCCATTTGGGCAGAGCTGATCGCTGAAGTGATTAAGGCCTCATACATGACATAGCGGGCTTCCCAGGGCGTTGAGCGGCGGCTGTTTTCATCCATCAAATGGGCCAGCAATTCCTGGTCCAAACTGCCCCAGTTCACACCTATGCGGACGGGCTTGTCCCAGCGCATGGCAGCCTCTATCATTTGGCCAAATTGTCGATCTTTTTTGTCACCCTTACCCACATTACCGGGGTTGATCCGGTACTTAGAAAGCGCCTGCGCGCAATCTGGAAAATCTGTCAGAAGTCGGTGCCCGTTGTAGTGAAAGTCACCAATCAAAGGCACCACAATGCCCATTCGATCCAGTTGCTCCCTAATATGCACAACGGCGGCCGCTGCTTCAGGTGTATTCACGGTGATGCGCACCATTTCGGAGCCAGCCAAGGCTAATTCTTTGATTTGTATGGCGGTACCAATAACATCAACAGTGTCTGTATTGGTCATGGACTGAACACGCACAGGTGCACTACCTCCAACCGTCAGGACGTGGGAGCCCCATTTCACTTGCGCTTGCAGACTTCTACGGGGTAGCGGGCATGCCGCAGGAATTGGTGTATTCATATTCATTGTCATTTCACCTCAAAACGAGCCACTGCGCCGCGATTAAATGGCGCTAAATCAAAGGCTTTCCCTCGGACTTGTATCTCCACACCTTCGGCATTGCCTACAACCACACTCAAAACCAACTCGCTTTGGATGTGATGAGTTTCACCCGTTTTAACTAACTGATTGAAAACGAGTGCGCCTGAGCTGTTTTTAACTTCAACCCAGGCGTTAGACTTTCCTTTGATCACCAAGTCAATTTCTTGGCCGGCCTGCTTAACAGGCATGCCCGTCACAGAAGCCGTTTCTTTGGATGGCTCCGGTACATCGATCTTTGTTTCAGGCAAAAACGCGGGCTCAGAAGGCACCAAAGTGACAGAGGAAAGAAACGGCTCAATGGCACGCTTCACAGCAGTCACCGGCAAGACGGACTGAACAGAAGCGCTGGGCCAAGAGGGTAGCCAAGAGACCAAGGAAATCAAAATAACCATGGCTAAAGCCAAAATCAAAGATTTTCGGTTCGTCCCTACATATTGGCGCCACAAGGCAACAAAAGATTCTCTTTGGCTCGTTTCCAAGCCCGGATTCATGGGCTCCAAACGGTTCGATGCGGGCGGTAATAAGGCGAGAATGGCGCTGGAATCGATCTTGAGATGCCGGCAAACACTGTTGGCCAATGCGCGAACAAATACAGGCCCAGACAACAATGCATATTGATCAGATTCCAAAGCCATTAAATTACGGACTGGCACTTTCAGTGAAACTGACAACATCCCCAAGTGCATCCCTGCACTTTCTCGAGCTTGACGTAAAAGTTCGCCAGCAGTGGGTTTTGTGCTTTGAAAACTAGCGGCACCCTCTGAGGCATAGGATCTAGGCGTGTCATTGAATTCAGTCATCAAAGGCCTCTCGCAGTAAAGCACTCCACTGGGACGAATTTGGAAAACGCAGACGAAGTAATGACGCGTAACGCTTAGATGTTTCGCTGTCAGAGGACTGACGCGCCAATTGAACGCCCAGCAAAAGAGTTTCTGCCGATGCAGCCTCTAATTGATTGAAATTCTTCAACAACGCTGCAGCGCGTGAGTCTTGATTTTGTTGCTTAAAACTCAAAGCCAATGCCAATGCGGTTTCTGCAGTGGCCTTTGTATTCAAGGATTGCGTCCAAATTTTCTGGGCTGACAAGACGTCGCCTGATTTATCATAACAAACACCCCAAACCCACAAGGTTTTGGCTTTTTCAGCATACAAAGGCCGACTCATAGCGGATTCAAAACGTTCAAATGAATCTTTGTAATGACCCTGATCGCACAAAAAAACAGCGTGATTATGCGCAATGTCTGCATCCAAAGGCGCAGCCTTTTCAGCAAGCAAAAAACTCTTTTGCGCCAACACGGGCTCACCCAACCGCATGTAAATGAGGCCTTGAAGGCTCAATGCTTGAGCATGATCAGCCAACACACCCAAAACTTTTTGACTCTCGTCGAGTGCCACTCGAAATTGTCCATTTTGGTAATACGCCGTAGCCAAGGCTAGACGAGGGTGAGTGGATTGTGAAACCGTGTGAGTTGCAGGCGCAGAGCAAGCTGACAAGCACGCCCAGGCCAAAAGAACAAACAAATTCAGAGGGGCACGTTGGACAACAAAATTTGAACAAAAAAAAGTAGGCATTGACAGCGCTGCTCCTTCAATGTTCATTCAATTCACGAAGCATGATCGTGCGTTGTTGGGCGATCCGCATTTTGACTTGCGTTCGGTCTTTCACATCACCGGCCAATTGACCGCAAGCGGCATCAATGTCACTGCCTCGTGTTTTACGTACCGTTGTCACCAAGCCAGCGTCTTGAAGTTGTTTGGCAAACGCTTGAACCCGCTCTTGCGGCGAACACAACAATCCAGAGGCAGGAAAAGGATTGAAAGGTATCAAATTGAACTTGCACCGAAGCCCTTGCCGAGCATGGAATTGAACCAATTGGATCAAAGCATTGGCGTGCTCAAGTTGATCATTCACACCGTCGAGCATGCAATATTCAAACGTAATGAAGTCGCGGGGTGCATGCGCTAAATAACGAATACAAGTGTGCAATAACTCATCAATGGGATACTTTTGATTCAATGGAACCAAATTATCTCTTAAGTTATCGGTCGGGGCGTGCAATGAAACAGCCAAGGCCACTGGACAATCGGTTGACAGTCGGTCCATCATGGGCACGACACCTGAAGTTGAAACCGTCACTCTGCGCCGAGACAAGCCGTAACCGTGATCGTCCAGCATCGCTTTCAGTGCAGGTAACAAAGCATGGTAATTTTGCAGCGGCTCACCCATGCCCATCATCACCACATTGGAGATGACACGGTCTGAGAATTTGAGGTGTTTGCGCAGAAAATGTTCGGCAAACCACAACTGGCCCAGGATTTCCGCAGTTGTCAGGTTGCGACTGAAGCCTTGATGTCCCGTCGAACAAAAACGACAGCCTACTGCACAACCCGCTTGAGAAGAAATACACAGTGTGCCGCGCTCGTCCTGTGGAATGAACACGGTCTCAACCGCATTGCCGCCACCCACATCAAACAACCATTTGATTGTGCCATCTGAAGATAAATGCTGGGAAACGACAGTTAAAGACTGAACGTGGGCATGAACTTTGAGCTTTTCCCTCAAAGACTTGGCTAAATCACTCATGTCATCAAATTCACTGGCGCCTTTTTGATGAATCCAACGGAACAATTGATTTGCACGAAAACGCTTCTCACCCAAACGCTCGCAAAAAACAGCCAAGCCATCCAAGTCATAATCAAGAAGGTTAGCTGTCATATTTTAATGGTCGCGAAACAGTCGCGACTTCATTAACGCGAATAAACGTTCATGCCACCGAAGAAAAAGCCGATCTCTGCAGCGGCAGTCTCAGCAGCATCAGAGCCGTGCACAGCATTCGCATCAATGCTGTCTGCAAAGTCAGCGCGAATAGTGCCTGGAGCAGCTTTTTTGGGATCAGTTGCGCCCATCAAATCGCGATTTTTCAAAATCGCCCCCTCGCCTTCCAATGCTTGAATCATCACAGGGCCAGAAATCATGAAGTCCACCAAGTCCTTGAAGAAAGGTCGCTCTTTATGCACTGCGTAAAAAGCTTCGGCTTCTCCGCGTGAAAGATGGGCCATGCGAGCTGCGATTACCTTCAAGCCAGCAGCCTCAAAGCGAGCATAAATTTGGCCGATCACGTTTTTAGCAACGGCGTCAGGTTTGATGATTGATAGAGTGCGTTCGATAGCCATGAAATTTTCCTGATATGAAGATATATTGTATCTTTTGCCTTAAGACAAAGCCCCCTATTCTAACCCGAGATACAGGTGAATAATCTCCAAAACGACATGCTTCCCCTGCGCGATAAAAGGCTTCATTAACGCGTTCGACCTCCTCCGTTACCACCTCGACGGGGCCCTCCTGAACGACCCCCGGTAGCCTTGGTTTGTCTTTGACGGCTGAAACTTTCCGCACCAATATAGCCTTGGGAGGTTTTCAACGGATCAGGCTGAGCCGAGTTTTCTTGCCGAGTTTTTCTATTTCCTGCACTGGCAGCTGGTACGGCCGTGCCTGGAATTCCCCGCCCCATTGGCCGAGGACGTCGGTCGCCACGACCTTGACCCGGGCCGCGACCGCGAGCTGGAGGTGTTTGGTCCAAGCGATCGGTACCACCCGCAGCTTTCATAAGTGCACGGATGTCATTTTCATCGAGTTCCATCCAGCCACTGCGACGTAATCCATGAGGTAAGACCATGGCACCGTAACGAATTCTGATCAAACGGCTGACCGCATGCCCCACAGCTTCCATCATGCGACGAACTTCGCGGTTACGACCTTCGGAGATGGTGACACGGTACCAGCAGTTCGAGCCTTCACCTCCACCATCTTCAATGGAGCCGAACAATGCGGGGCCGTCATCCAGCATGACACCGTCCAACAACTTTTGTTTTTCTTCTTTACTCAGAGCGCCCAAGACACGGACTGCGTACTCTCGTTCAAGTCCGAAACGAGGGTGCATCAACTGATTGGCCAACTCCCCCGAGCTGGTGAAGAGCAAAAGGCCTTCGGTATTCAAATCAAGTCGCCCGACAGATTGCCATTTCCCATGTTGCAGTCGAGGAAGTTTACGAAATACAGTGGGCCGGTTTTGGGGGTCATCGTGTGTGACGATTTCACCCGCAGGCTTGTGGTATGCAATAACGCGGGGAGGTGGTGGAGAAATGCGCACATGAATGAGTCTGCCATTGACCTTCACCTGATCGCCGTATTGAATACGCTGGCCAATGTGCGCAGGCTCGTTGTTGACAGATATGCGCCCCTCAAGGATAAGCTGCTCCATCTCCAAACGCGATCCCATGCCGGCTTGTGCCAGTACTTTATGCAGCTTGGGCGATTCCGCCTGGGGGGGTAAAACCCGTTTATTCAAATCAATGTGACTGGTCGTTTCGCTGTCCGCATCGAAGTCCCCAGAAACCACATCCTCAATTCCAATCGCACGCAATCCTTTTGAATTGGCAGACTTCAGCATATCAACGGAAGACGCATTTGGCTTGACAGACGAAGAATCTGGCTCCGCTGAAGGTTCAATGTTTTGGGGAGACTCAGTCATGGCTAGGGCGGTTTTCTTCTGGGTGTGATTTGACGGCTTGGCTGTCGGCATGTCCGTCAACGGATAAAAAAGAATTGGAAAGTTCAAATTCTTCTCTCACGCTCAAATCGAGCTCACCTAACAATGCTTCCTCAAGAGAAAGTAAAGGCTGCGCGTTTTCATCTTCGATGACGCTTGACAGCAACGAGGCTTGTGCATTTACAGATTGCAATAAGGGCAACTGGTCCAGAGAAACCAGGCTCAAATCATCCAGAAATTGTTTGGTCGTGGCATACAAACCTGGGCGGCCAACCGTTTCGCGGTGTCCTATTACCTCTACCCAGCCACGATCCTCTAGCTGCTTGAGAATCTGGGTGTTGATTGTGACGCCTCTGATATCTTCCATATCGCCCCGCGTCACAGGCTGTCGGTAGGCAATGATGGCCAGTGTTTCCAACACAGCACGGGTGTATTTAGGTGGCTTTTCAGGATGCAACCTGTCGAGGAACTCGCGCAACTCGGGCCGACTTTGAAAGCGCCAGCCCGAAGCGACATGAACGAGCTCAAGCCCGCGGGTAACCCATTCCTGCTGGAGCTCTTCTAAAATTTGCTTGACCGTGTCTGCGCCTAATGCATCGCCAAAAAGAACCCGTAAGTCTCTCACGGAGATCGGTTGCGATGCACAGAGTAAGGCAGTTTCAAGGACACGCTTGGCTTGCGCCGTATTCATGGTGTCGTTCTTCCGTGAAAAATACGCCAGAGGCGTGACCAACGGATGTGAAAATTCAATCGCGGCAATAACGCACAGGATGAACCCTTAGCGAATCACCAAGCCTGCAAAACGACGAACATAAGTCAATCCATTAAGGTTGGTAATCACATTCCATTGTAACTGAGTGACCAATTTGTTGCGGCATTTTGCATATCTTCAGGCAATGGGGCTCGAAAATCCATAGGCACACCGGTCAAGGGGTGTGCAAATGCCAAATGAAAGGCATGCAAGGCTTGCCTCTTCATGCCCGCGCCTGGCGGCCCGCCATAAACGGCATCGGCCACCAGCGGGTAGCCCAAATGAGCCATATGCACTCGAATTTGATGGGTTCGCCCCGTATGCAGTGTGCACTGGACCCAAAAACCCAGATCGGCCTGGTCCACTAGGTCGAATGTTGTAGCTGCAGTTTTACCTGATTGACAAGAAAGATCGACCGCAGCCATTCTCAGACGATTGGCAGGGTCTCTTCCCACGGCCTGCTCCAAAGTGTATCCCGCATTGAAACGCCAATGGCCGGATGCGAACGCCCAATATTGCCGCTTAACCTCACGTGCAGCAATTTTTTGAACCAACGCATCCATAGCTTGTCGTGTTCTCGCTACGACCATCAATCCGCTCGTATCTTTGTCCAATCTGTGAACAATACCGGCCCTGGGTAACAAGGCAGATTGCTTGTCCAAAGCCAAAATGCCATTTAACAGCGTTCCACTCCAGTTACCCGGTGCGGGGTGCACGACAAGTCCCGCAGGTTTATTGACAATGAAAAGGTGGTGGTCTTGAAAAACCACATCCAGTGCCATTGCTTCCGGTTTGAAGGCTTGCGACTGAGGCGTTGCCCTCAGTTCAACAGACAATTCAGCACCAGCCTTGATTTTGACTGATGACTTGCTCACAGGCGACCCCGCCAGTAAAACCGCACCTTGCTCAATCAGTTGCTGTAAGTAACTGCGCGAAAACTCCGGAACGCATTGCGCCAGTACACGGTCCAATCGATCACCGTGAAAATCGATAGGAACCGTTAAATGACGCCATTCAGCTGGTAGGGATGGGTCGCCGTCCCCAGCACCGTCATCCAAAAGGCCTTGGGGATCATCATTTTCTAAGGGGGTCGATATAATCAAGTGGCTTGAGTTTCTACAAGGTTAAGTGATGCTTGGTTTCAGATTATCGGTGGTCCCTACAGGCTTGACATTTTTGGTCGCACTTGTGCTGACCGCATGTTCTTCCACGACATTAGACAATACGGCCAGTTGGTCAACAGATAAGCTTTATAACGAAGCCAAAGACGAAACCAAAGCCGGTGCTTGGGACAAGGCCATTGGTTTATTTGATAAGTTGGAAGGCCGAGCTGCCGGAACCACTCTTTCACAACAAGCCCAACTTGAAAAAGCCTTTGCTCAGTACAAGACCGGTGACAAAATTCAGGCGATCGCTACTTTGGACCGCTTTCTGAAGCTACACCCTGCGAGTCCGGCAATCGATTACGCTCTGTATTTGAAAGGACTGGTCAATTTCAATGACAATTTAGGCCTGTTCTCATTCATCACACAACAGGACCTTTCTGAGAGAGACCAAAAAGCGGCCAAGGACTCCTACGAAGCCTTTCGTGAATTAGTTAACCGTTTTCCAGAATCCAAATACACGACTGATGCGCGCCAGCGTATGACCTATATTGTCAATTCATTGGCTTCCTACGAGGTCCATGTGGCGCGGTACTACTTCAGCCGTGGTGCTTATGTCGCAGCAATCAACCGGGCTCAATTGGCCATTTCTGATTTTCAAGGTGTACCCGCTGTTGAAGAGGCATTGGGCATTTTGATTCAATCCTATGATGCCTTGGGCATGATCGAATTACGAAATGACAGCCGACGCGTACTCGAGAAAAATTTTCCACAGTCGGCGTTGCAAGGCAAAGGCCGCACCGATGCTAAAGCTTGGTGGAAGTTTTGGTAAGTCGATCTAAGGCTATTTCGAATTCATCTGAGGTTTGTAAAACACGCATAGCCGGCAAGCTGGCCAGTAATCTTTTGCCGTATCCCATTGTGGCCAAGCGAGGGTCGCAGACAACCAATATGCCCTGATCTGACTCACTGCGGATCAATCTGCCGGCGCCTTGCTTGAGCGCGACTGCCGCTTCGGGCAAGGAGTACTCAGCAAAGGCGCTACGCCCTCCCCGCTCAAGACGAGCACAACGCGCCTCGACCAAGGGATCATTGGGAGGCGGAAATGGGAGCTTGTCAATAACGACCAATTGAAGCGCTTCCCCCGGGACATCAAAACCTTCCCAAAAAGAAGCCGAGGCCACCAAAATACAACCGAGTTGTCCGTCCTGATCACCTTGCCTAAATCGCTCCATCAAACGTCTTTTTGGACCCTGACCTTGAACCAATACCTCAACTTGTCCTGAAAGACTGGCGTCTTCAGACAGGAGTTGACCTATGTTACGCATTGCCGCCAAAGTGGTGGTTAAGACGAGGGTACGCCCACCCAGTTTGAGCGCTGCAGGACCCACCAAATCCGACACACAGCGGCTGTGCGAGGCGTCGTTCGGGCGAGGCATTTGGCGAGGCACATAAACCCCCGATTGAACAGCATAGTCAAATGGGCTGGACACCTGTAGCAGCCGCGCTTGCATCAATCCGCAGGGCTCCGTGAACCATTTCATTTGCGGATCATCGCCCAATGTGGCAGAAGTAAAAACGAAAGCTTTGCGATAAGCACTGGGCGTAGACAGCACATCGTCAAAAGCTTGTTCAATGCTAGCTGCATCCTCAACGGTTTGCTTCCCCAGCAACTGAGTTTGCACAGCTTCTGCGATGTCCAACGGCGACTCTATCAAGCGCAATTGCATACCGACTTCAAGCCAACGAACCGACTCTTCTGGACAGGGTTTTTCAAAGCGCCGAATAATTTGAAGTACCGATGAAAATCGCTCATAGAGTCTGACAAAATCAGGTGCCAATTCAGTCACCGTTTCGAGTGACTGCATGCATGTATTGCAAGCGGATTGAACGTCCGCTAATCCTTGTTCCCATTGCTGAGCGTTGAGACCTGAAGGCTCAACATCGGTCCAACGCAAACGGCTTCCAGCTCTGAATTCGGAGGCAGTCAATCGCAAATCCCGTGCAGTCTTTTCAAGGCCTGAGACCAATGCAGGCCAATCTGCAAGACCCCTGGCCAGTTGCATACCTGCGCCCAGCAGATCCCTGCCTAGATCAATCAATTGGCCCGTGCTCAATTGTTGCCCTAGAAAATTGACCCCAATTTCGTTGAGTTGATGCGCTTCATCAAACACTGTCACGCGCACTGTTGGCAACAACTCGGCCATGCCTGACTCACGAACGTTCAAGTCGGCAAAGAACAAATGGTGATTAATGACAACCACATCGGCTGCCATGGCTTCTTTGCGCGCCAGATTCACATGGCATACGCGAAATTTGGGACACTGAGAGCCCAAACAATTGTCGCGGGTTGAGGTCACCAAAGGTATGACCGGCGAGCGATCATCCAGCCCCGTTAATTCGGACAAATCCCCTGTCAAGGTGGCATGAGACCAAGTTTCTATTTTGGCCAAAGCATGGGCATAAACTCGATCTGACGACTCATGGCCTTGCCTAGATTGCTCCAACCTTTGAAGGCACAAATAACTGCCTCGTCCCTTCAGCAATGCCACTTTGACGGGCAAGCCCAGTGCTTGCGCCAATTTGGGAATATCGCGTGAAAAAAGTTGATCTTGCAAGGCTTTGGTCGCAGTGGACACCAAAGCCCGCTCCCCACTCAGTAAAACAGGCACCAAATAGGCATATGTTTTCCCGACCCCAGTGCCCGCCTCTACCACCAACTCCCCCCCAAGTTGAACAACCTCAGCGATCGCCAGCGCCATGACCGTTTGGCCTTCGCGCGGTTGGAAAACGGCAGAACTAGCGGCCAGCGCACCCTGCGTACTGAAGGTATGCGCCACTGCTGCGCTCAAGGCGCTCAAGCAGGCTCCTTCGGCAAGAGAATTTTCTGCAATTGTGCAATACGATCGCGCAGGATTAATTTTTGTTTTTTCAAACGCCGAATTTGTAAATCGTCAGTCGTTGGGTGCATGCTGAGTTGAACAATTAATGCATTCAGCTGAGCATGGTCTATTTGCAGTGCGATGCACAGAGATTGCAAATCAAGGTTGACTGTCATGGGTGATTTCAAACGGTGGCTTTTTTGCACCCAGTCGTTCAAGTCTATCGGACACGGCTCGCGCTCTTTTTGCAGCCCGTAAAGCTTGTTCCTGCTGATCAATGGTTACCAGTGCGCGGCGACGTTCTATACGGGCTTGCTGTAGACAGTCATTCACCATAAAGAGCTGCCAGCATTGCCTGGCCGAATGGTCATAATCTTGAAGTATAAATTCTCGCTTTTCTTGCAGCAACTTCATTTGTTGATCATGTTCTGACGCATCTGCAGCTTGCGACGCTTGCCCAGAAAGTACAAGCATGAGCACCTGAAACAAAAGCATCAAACGAAACTTTACACAAATCATGTCAGATTCGTTTCCACTGTTCGATGCTCTAAGGCCAAAAATTGAGTGGATTGCATTTCATTCAAACGCGAAACAGTTCGAGGAAATTCATGAACCAAGGGCCCGGCAACGTAGAGTAACTCGGGCGGCACTTGGGCTGACAAGATCAATTTGACATGGCGGTCATACAGCACATCGATCAACCATGTAAAACGACGCGCCTCAGAGGCCAAGCTAGCAGGCATGATGGGAACATGGCTCAGGAAAAGAGTATGAAATTGAGATGCAATTTCTAAATAATCATTTTGCGATCTTGCCCCACCACACAAAGTCTTGAAATCGAACCAGACCACGCCCCCTGAACGACGCTTTGCATGAATCTCCCGCGCCTCGATGTACAGCAGTGTGTCTTCATCTTGGGCGCTGGCAAGTCGATCAAAAGCTTGCGTCATTTCCAAATCCCCAGCGGCGCTTAACGGGGTATGGTAAAGGCGCAGCATTTCCAAAGTGCGTCGCCTGTAGTCGACACCATTGTCAACATTGACCACGATCATACGATCATTTAACAAAGCGATTGCAGGCAAGATCCGGTCACGATGCATACCCCCTGGATACAAACCATCGGGCATGAAGTTGGATGTCGTCACGAAACCCACACCGTTATCAAAAAGAGAAACGAGTAAGCGATGCAAAATCATGGCATCGGTGATATCTGCCACGTGAAATTCATCAAAACAAATCAATCTGTACCGCTTGGCCATCCGCTTGCCAAGTAAGTCCAAAGGATTGACAGTGCCTTGCATCAACGCGAGTTCCCTGTGGACTTCGCGCATGAACTCATGAAAATGTAGCCGTGTTTTTTTGGCAATAGGCACAGCCTTGTAAAAACAATCCATCAAAAAACTTTTACCTCGCCCCACTCCCCCATACATGTAAACACCTTTGGGAATGGCAGGGCGGTTAATTAATTTTTTGAAAGGATTGGACCGTTTGGACTTGTAAGCGGCCCATTCATCAGCACAGTGTTGAAGGGCCTCAACAGCCTGCAATTGCGCTGGGTCACTTTGGTAACCTCGAACTTCAAGCTCGTTTTGATAATTTTTAAGGACTGACATGCAGTAATTATTGTCTCTGAAATTTCAAATGGAAAAGCCCACTGGTCACAGCGGGCTTTCAATGCTCAAGGCCATGTCAGACTTAAAAATTCAGAGTCCGCTTATCAACTGCCAATGCAGCCTCTTTCATGGCTTCAGACAATGAAGGGTGTGCGTGACAGATCCGCGCAATATCTTCAGAAGAGGCTTTGAACTCCATCGCAACTACAGCCTCAGAGATCAACTCAGAAGCCATCGGACCCACAATATGTACGCCCAAAATTTCATCAGTCGTGGCATCGGCCAAGAACTTCACCATACCGGTGGTGTCGCCTAAGGCCCGCGCACGACCGTTCGCGAGAAACGGGAACGTGCCAGCCTTGTACGTCACGCCGTCAGCTTTCAGCTGCTGCTCTGTGCGACCCACCCAAGCAATTTCGGGGCTGGTATAAATGACCCAAGGGATGGTGTTGAAGTTGACGTGACCATGTTGGCCCGCAATGCGCTCAGCAACAGCCACTCCCTCTTCTTCGGCCTTGTGCGCGAGCATAGGTCCACGCACCACGTCGCCCACGGCCCAGACGCCTGAGACGTTGGTTTTGCAGTCACCGTCGACCACGATGGCACCGCGCTCGTCGAGGTGCAGGCCAATGGCGTCAGGGTTCAAGCCAATTGTGTTGGCCGCGCGGCCAATGGAGATGATGAGCTTGTCAGCGTCCAAAACCACCGCTTCGCCTTTGGCGTTGGTGTAGTTGACGCAGACGCCCTTCGTGCCGTTGATGATTTCGCCAACTTTCACGCCGAGTTCGATCTTCAGACCTTGCTTGACAAACGCTTTTTTAGCTTCTTTGGCGATTTGCTCATCTACAGCGCCAAGGAAGGTGGGCAGGCCTTCAAGGATGGTCACATCTGCGCCCAAACGCCGCCAGACAGAGCCCATCTCCAAACCGATCACGCCAGAGCCGATCAAGGCCAACTTCTTGGGCACAGCGCCCAAGCGCAAAGCCCCATCGTTGGACAACACGTTGACTTCGTCATATGGCGTGCCCGGCAATTCACGGGCGTTTGAACCGGTGGCGATGATGACTTGTTTGGCAGTGATGGATTCTTCCGTCTTGCCCGCCACTTTGATTTCGTAGCCGCCTTCTGCATGGCCTACAAAGCTGCCGCGACCGTGGAAGAACGTGATCTTGTTTTTTTTGAACAGGTACAAAATGCCGTCGTTGTTTTGCTTCACAACAGTATCCTTGCGGGCCAGCATCTGGGCCACGTCCATCTTTACGTCTTTGGCGCTGATTCCATGGTCTGCAAAATGGTGGTTGGCATGGTCAAAGTGCTCGCTTGACTGCAGCAAGGCTTTCGAAGGGATGCAACCCACGTTGGTGCAAGTGCCGCCCGGGGCTGGGCCGCCAGCTGCGTTTTTCCACTCGTCTATACAGGCGACTTGGAAACCGAGTTGTGCCGCGCGGATGGCTGCGGTGTAGCCACCGGGGCCACCACCAATGACAATAAGGTCGAATTGTTTGCTCATGTTTTTTTCGATCAGTTTTAAATGTCGAACAGCAGGCGGGCGGGATCTTCCAGCGCTTCCTTCATGGCGACCAGCCCCAGCACAGCTTCTCGGCCATCAATGATCCGGTGGTCATAGGACATGGCGAAGTAGTTCATGGGGCGAACCACGACCTGGCCGTTCTCCACCATAGCGCGGTCTTTGGTCGCGTGAACGCCCAAGATGGCCGACTGGGGTGGGTTGATGATGGGGGTGGACATCATCGAGCCGAAGGTGCCACCGTTGGAAATGGAGAATGTACCACCGGTCATCTCTTCGATGCCCAGCTTGCCGTCTTTGGCTTTTTGGCCGAATTCAGCGATCTTTTTTTCGATGTCAGCAAAGCTCATCTGGTCAGCGTTACGCAAAATCGGCACCACCAAACCGCGGGGAGAGCCCACAGCGATACCGATGTCGAAATAGCCGTGGTACACGATGTCGTTACCGTCCACCGAGGCATTGAGCACAGGGAATTTTTTCAGGGCGTGCACAGCAGCCTTGACGAAGAAGCTCATGAAACCGAGCTTCACGCCATGCTCCTTTTCAAAATGCTCTTGCATGCGCTTGCGCATGTCCATGACTGGGGCCATGTTGATTTCGTTGAAAGTGGTCAAGATGGCGTTGGTCGACTGCGATTGCAGCAAACGCTCGGCCACGCGAGCCCGCAGACGGGTCATGGGCACGCGCTGCTCCGGGCGCTCGCCTAGGTTCACAGCCGGAGCAGCCACCTGGGCCAAGACCTTGGTGGGCATGCCTGTGGGAATCACCGCTGCGGTGGACTTGACGCCAGCAGCCACAGCCGAACTTGAAACGCCATCTTGCACGGCGGCGAGCACGTCACCCTTGGTCACGCGGCCGTCTTTGCCGGAGCCGACTACCGAACCAGCTGCCAGGCTGTTGTCGGCCATCAGCTTGGCAGCTGCGGGCATGGCCACACCGGCCATGGTACCGACAGTGGCGGCTGCGACCACGGTTGCAGCGGCAACGGGCGTTGTGACGGCAGCGGCTGGGGCAGCAGCAGCACCGACTTTGCCATCGGTGTCGATGCGTGCGATCAATTGCTCCGCCGCCACAGTGCCGCCATCGGCCACAAGGATTTCACAAATCACGCCCGCTGACGGGGCAGGCACTTCGAGCACGACTTTGTCGGTCTCGATGTCGATCAAGATTTCGTCGGCTGCGACTGATTCGCCGACTTTCTTTTTCCACAGCAGCATGGTGGCTTCAGCCACAGACTCGGACAGTTGGGGGACTTTGACTTCTACGATGGCCATGATGTTTCCGTTATACGTTGGTCGTTTGACGTGGGGTCTGGCGCTGAACACTCAGCGCCAGACGCAAATTCACTTGCTCAGCACGAAGCCCTTGAGCTTGGAAAAGGCCGCTTCGATCAGTGCTTTTTGCTGGTCTTGGTGCAGGTGTGAGTAGCCCACCGCTGGCGATGCGGATGCTGCACGACCGGCATAACCCAGCTTTTGACCTTCAAGCATGTTCTCGTGGATGTTGTGCTGAATGAAGAACCAAGCACCTTGGTTCTGTGGCTCGTCCTGGCACCACACGATGTCCGTGGCGTTGGGATATTTTTTCAGCTCGGCCGCAAACGCTTTGTGCGGGAACGGGTAGAGCTGTTCGACACGGATGATCGCGGTGTCGTCGGCGCCTTTGGCTTCGCGGTGCTTGACCAAGTCGTAATAGACTTTGCCCGAGCAGGCGATGACGCGCTTGACCTTGTCGGCCTTGAGCGCTTTATTCTCGGGAATCACAGTCTGGAAGCTGCCTTTGGTGAACTCGGACACGGGCGAAGCAGCGTCTTTGTTGCGCAGCAGGGACTTGGGCGTGAAGATGACCAAGGGCTTGCGCAGGTCACGCACCATTTGGCGACGCAGCACATGGAAGATCTGGCTGGCCGTGGTCGGCTGCACCAGTTGCATGTTGGTGTCGGCTGCCAGCTGCATGAAACGTTCCACGCGGGCCGAACTGTGCTCGGGGCCTTGACCTTCGTAGCCGTGAGGCAACATCAAAGTCAGGCCGTTGACACGGCCCCACTTGACTTCACCGGAAGCAATGAACTGGTCAATGACCACCTGGGCGCCGTTGGCGAAGTCGCCAAACTGGGCTTCCCAGATCACCAGGGTATGCGGGTCGTTCGATGCGTAACCGTACTCAAAAGCCAATACAGCCTCTTCAGACAGAATCGAATCGATGACCACAAACGGCGCCTGCTTGTCGGAAACGTTTTGCAAGGCTACATAAGTCCCGATATCCCACTTCTCGCGCTTTTGGTCATGAATTACGGCATGGCGGTGGGTGAAGGTGCCACGTCCGCTGTCTTCGCCCGACAGGCGCACCGGGTAGCCGCCGGCAACCAATGAAGCGAAGGCCATGTGCTCGCCCATGCCCCAGTCGACGGGCGTTTCGCCGCGTCCCATAGCGGCTCGATCGTCATAAACCTTCTTGACCAATTGGTGCGGTGTAACCGACTCTGGGATGGTGGTGATTTTCTCGGCCAAACGCTTCCAGTCCGCCAAGGGGATGGAGGTGTCGCCCGCATCCGTCCACTTCTTGCCCATAAAGGGCGCCCAGTCCACGGTGAATTGGGTTTTGAAGTTGGTCAAAACGGGTTCGGTTGTGTTTTTGCCAGCATCCAAAGCGGCGCGGTAGGTCTTTGCCATGTCGTCGCCCAGGGTTTCGCCCAAGCCTTGCGTGGTCAGTTTGTCGGCAAACAGTTTGCGGGTGCCGGGATGGGCCGCGATTTTTTTGTACATCAGCGGTTGAGTCAGCGCAGGGGTGTCCTGCTCGTTGTGACCCAGCTTACGGAAACAGACCACGTCCAACACCACGTCTTTTTGGAAAGTCATGCGGTATTCGAGCACCAACTGCGTAGCCAAAACGACGGCCTCGGGATCGTCACCGTTGACGTGCAACACTGGGGCCTCGACCATCTTGACGATGTCGGTACAGAACACGCTAGAGCGCATGTCGCGGGGGTCCGAGGTGGTGAAACCAATCTGGTTGTTGATGATGATGTGGACCGTGCCGCCTGTGGAGTAACCACGGGTTTGGGCCAAGGCAAAGGTTTCCTGGTTCACGCCTTGGCCACCAAATGCGGCATCACCGTGCACCAGCACGGGCAGAACTTGCTTGCCCAGCGGATCGTCACGGCGGTCCATGCGGGCGCGCACCGAGCCTTCCACCACGGGGTTCACGATTTCCAAATGCGAGGGATTGAACGCCAGCGACAGGTGAACGGGGCCACCGGCGGTGTTCACATCAGAGCTGAAACCTTGGTGGTATTTGACGTCACCGGCAGGCAACTCTTCAGGCGCAGTGTGGTCAAACTCGGCAAACATGTCTGCAGGCAGTTTGCCCATGATGTTGACCAACACATTCAGTCGGCCGCGGTGGGCCATGCCGATCACGACTTCCTGCACGCCTTGCGAACCGGCTTGCTGGATCAATTCGTCCATGGCCGCAATGAAGCTTTCACCTCCTTCGAGCGAGAAGCGCTTTTGGCCGACGTATTTGGTGTGCAAATAGCGCTCCAGTCCCTCTGCAGCCGTCAGGCGGTCGAGGATCAGCTTTTTCTTGTCCGATGTGAAATTGGGCTTGCTTCGAATGCTTTCGAGCTTTTGTTGCCACCAGCGCTTTTCAGCCTGGGCGGTGGTGTACATGTACTCGGCACCCAGCGTACCGCAATAGGTTTCGCGCAGTGCATTGAGCAACTCACGCAGTGACATGCGGTTTTTGCCAAAGAAGGTGTTGCTCGTGTCGAACACGGTTTCTTGGTCGGCGTCGGTGAAGCCGAAGAAAGCGGGGTCAAGGTCAGGAATGTTGGGGCGCTCGGTGCGCTTGAGCGGGTCCAGATCGGCCCAGCGTTGGCCCACATTGCGGTAAGCGGCGATCAGCTGCTGAACAGCCGTACGCTTGCGGCCCATTTCAACATCGGCACTGGCCAGAACGACTTTGGTGCCACCGGCTTTGGCCCGCTCGGCAAATGCGTTGATGACCGGCTGGTGAGGCACGTCTTTGGTATTGGAGCCATCAAGTGCTGGAACGTGCTGGAGAGCGTCGAAGTAGTCGCGCCAGGAATCGGGCACGCTGCCTGGGTTGGCCAAATAATTTTCATACATCTCTTCGACGTAGGGGGTGTTGCCCCCGAAGAGATGGGTATTGCCTGCATAGGCAGAGTAGACGGAATTAGTCTCGCTCATATTTCGCTGACCTTCGTTTCCCTCGGGGAAACATTAGTTGGTGGATTGTTACCTTCCGCGACACGGCTGGACCGGTTGGCGGATGCGACTGTGGCATGGGAAGGGCCGAAGTGACTAAGGTATTGTGCCATGGGAACACCGATATAAAAATCACAGATGAATTAAATTAAATTCCATTAACGTAAACGAATAGATTCTGAAAGAACTTAAGTTATCTTTTGATCAACTCCACAATCTGCTGCAATGCAGTCGGATCGTCCATGGTCGTCAAGTCACCAGGATCGCGCCCCTCAGCAACGGCTTGTATGGCACGCCGCAGCAATTTACCGCTGCGTGTCTTGGGCAATGCTGTGACAAAAAACACACGTGATGGACGGGCAACGGCACCCAACTGGGCGTCCACCACCTTCATAACTTCCCCCTCCAGCTTCAAGCGTGCCGCCAATTCGGTCAGACCTGTGGTGTCTTTGGCAATGGCGAAAGCCATGGCAACCTGCCCTTTGAGCTGATCAGCAACGCCAACGACTGCGACTTCTGCAATGTTGGGATGACTTGAAATGCTTTCTTCTATTTCCCGTGTACCCAAGCGGTGGCCCGCTACGTTGATCACGTCGTCGGTACGACCCAGAATGAAGTAATAACCATCCTCGTCACGTACCGCCCAGTCAAATGTGCTGTAGACCAATTTTCCGGGAACTGTCTTCCAATAGGTTTTGACAAAACGTTCGTCATCGCCCCATATAGTTTGCAGATTGCCAGGGGGAAGTGGGCCTTCAATGGTCAACACCCCCTTCTGGTTCGCGCCAAGCAATTCTTCACCCGTCTGCTCATCGACCAGTTTCACGTTGTATCCATAAATGGCTTTACCTGGCGAGCCAAACTTACTGGGTGCTTTTTCCACGCCGTTGCAAATGCTCAAAATGGGCCAACCTGTTTCTGTCTGCCAGTAGTTATCAATGATGGCCTTGCCATTTAGCCCTTCAGAAATCCATTTGGCGGTGGGCTCGTCCAGCGGCTCCCCTGCCAGAAATAAAGCTTGCAAGCTGGTCAGGTCGTACTTTGTGAGGAGCGCAGGATCTTGTTTTTTCAACACCCGAATGGCTGTGGGAGCGCTGAACATGACATTGACCTTGTACTTTTCGACCAGGCTCCACCAGATTCCGCCATCAGGTCGGATGGGTAAGCCCTCATAGAGTAGGGTCGCCATGCCCCCGATCAAGGGGCCGTAAATGATGTAACTGTGCCCAACCACCCAGCCAATGTCGCTCGTGCAAAAGAATGTGCCTCCAGGTTGTCCCTCAAAAATGTGCGGGATGCTGGCAGCCAAAGCCACGGTATACCCCCCTGTGTCCCGTTGCACTCCTTTGGGCTTGCCGGTCGTACCTGATGTGTAGAGTGTGTAGCTGGGATGTGTGGATTCGACCCATTCGCAAGGCACCACAGCGTCCATGTGCTTGGCCCGTTCGGTAACGTAATCCACATCGCGACCTGGCACAGGGATGAATTCGGCCAGTTTTCGATCAACCATGATCACGTTTGCGGGCTTGTGGGCTGAGAGCTTGATCGCATCATCCAGCAAAGGCTTGTAGGGTACGCATTTGCCACCTCGCGAACCGGCATCTGCACTGATGATGACTTTAGGAGTTGCATCTTCTATGCGTGTCGCCAAGGAATGAGAAGCAAAACCTCCGAAAACAACGGAATGGATGGCACCCAAACGGGCGCAAGCCAACATGGCAAAAGCAGCCTCGGCCACCATGGGCATGTAAATCAGCACACGATCACCTTTGACCACCCCCAGATCCCGCAAGATGGCGGCCATGCGCTGCACTTCAGCATGCAAATCGCGGTAGGTGTAGGTCTTTTCCTGCTCGGTTTCAGTCGACACAAATATCAAAGCAGCTTGGTCTGCACGGTCTTTGAGGTGCCGATCCACCGCGTTGTGGCACAGATTGGTCTCGCCGCCCACAAACCATTTGGCAAAAGGCGGATTGCTGTAATCGCATATCTTCTGGGGTGACACGTTCCAGTCCACCAACTTGGCCTGCTCAGCCCAAAAGGCGTCACGGTCATGGATAGACCGCGCGTGAAAGTCAGCAAATCTGGCCATGAATGTCTCCTCAAAATTTGAATCAAGTCGGAATTCCATGGCCCTGCGGCATGCACCCCTTCTGAATTCATAATTATTCATGAGGGACTTGCTACAAACTGACTTTCACAGAACAAATCAAGTCCTGATGCCACATTGACCCTGCGCAAAACGCTGGGAATGAAAAGATCAAAAACTTACTTGATCAGGTTTTGCCAGTATTTAAACGCCGGGTGCTCTGCGCTGCGCAGCCATTCAAAACCCACCATTTCTGTGGTCACCAATTCAGCACCAGCACCTGCTAAGCGGTCAAACGCTGCGTCGCGGTTGCGTTCGTTGCGAGAAGTGCAAGCGTCGGTCACAACCCACACATCAAACTCATCTTCTAGCAGGTCCAAAGCGGTTTGCAGTAAACACACATGGGCCTCGCAACCGGCAATCACAATCATGTTGCGTTCAGGACTGCCGTTTGGATTCTTTTGTAAGTGGCGCGGCAAACTGCGCGCGTTGCCTTTAGGTGCCTCGGGTTCCGGCTTAAGCCATTCGCCCAAACCCTCTTCCATGGCACTGAACTGCATTTTGGCCAATACTTTTTGGCAAAGTGCACTGATCTCTGGACACATCTCCCCCAATCCAGAAGGGTTTTGCGCAGTGCCCCAAACCGGAACTGCCAAGCGGTCGGCCAATTGCGCAAGCAAAGTGGCGTTGGCCCAAGTCTTTGTTCCTTCGAACATCACAGGCAACAAACGGTCTTGGTAATCCACCAACACCAGCTGAGATTCTGACAATTCCAAAAGCATTTAAGGATCCAATAAGTTCAATATGCATCATTGTCGCAGGCTTAAAGGCATCACAGAAGCCTTTAATTTCATTCAATAAAATTCAATAAAATCATTGTAATACACGAATTTCTTCAGCTAAAACTTTAAGTTTATTGACGTTGGCTTCAGATCAGGTTATGATCAAAAAACTATGCGTTTTTTATTTCTTATGTTGATTTGGGCCAGCATGACCGCTTGGGCCGCACCCACCGATGACGATCTGGACCGTCAGGCCTTAGAAAAAGGCTTGGTCGCTCAATTGGGCGATCACTTCTCACAAGCGCGCCAGTCCATGAGTGGCAAAGCCTCCGAATTGGTGGTGCAGGCCATGGGCCTCTTAGGGGTGCCTTACCGTCGTGGTGGCGCCAACGAGAACACCGGCTTCGATTGCAGCGGATTTGTGCGTCACTTGTACGAGCAATCCATTGGCTTGGTGCTGCCTCGTCGCGCCGATGAGCAGGCCAAAGCTACACAGTCCATCGACCGCAACGAACTCAAACCCGGCGACTTGGTTTTTTTCAACACCATGCGCCGTACCTTCAGCCACGTGGGCATTTACTTGGGAGACGGAAAATTCATCCATTCACCGCACAGCGGTTCCTCAGTGAGGGTGGACGATATGCGTGAAGCCTATTGGAACAAGCGGTTCACGGGTGCAAGGCGGGTCGATCGCACCGAAGCCGAACAGCGCTGAAACCGGCGCGCATCAGATGGTGACCCCGCCGTCCACCACCAAACTCTGACCGGTCACAAACGACCCCGCCGCTGAGGCCAAAAACACCGCAGCGCCCGCAATCTCATCAGGCTCTCCAATGCGACGCAATGGCGTAGTCGCCGTGCGCTGGGCCAGCATGGCCTCGTCCTCCCATAAGGCACGGGCAAAGTCAGTTTTGATCAAGCCCGGCGCAATGCAGTTGACCCGAATATTGTGCGGGCCATACTCCACCGCCAAATTGCGTGCCATTTGCATGTCGGCCGCCTTGCTGATGCAGTAAGCGCCGATCACCGCAGAGCCTCTCAAGCCCCCGATCGAAGAGACAATGATGATTGAGCCTTCATTGCGTGCCACCATCTGCGGCGCGGCCATGCTGATCAACCAGTGATTGGCAACGATGTTGTTGTCCAAAATTTTGCGAAATTGGGCATCGGCAATTCCTGCTTGTGGCCCGTAATAGGGATTGCTCGCGGCATTGCACACCAGCACATCCACGCGCCCCCAATGCGACAGGGTCTGCTCCACCAAGTTTTGTAACTCATCTTTTGATGAGATATTCGCGGGCACCGAAATCGCGCTGTCTTCGCCATATTGCGCCTGGATTGCCCGAGACACCTCTTCACACGCCTCTTTTTTGCGCGAAGAAATAACCACCTTGGCGCCGTGTTGGGCCATACGCTCGGCAATCGAGCGGCCAATACCGCGAGATGAGCCGGTGATGATGGCCACTTTACCGCTGAGATCAAACAAATTCATGAGGAGTCTCCTTCAAACAACAACTCGAACAACCACGTTCAAGACATTCGGTTAATTTCACACGAAAATAGTGCAATGAGCTGTCACCAAGGGCATACGTTTTAACAAGAATAGACGCCATCTATGACTCTGACCACACCCAAGCCTGGCAGTGTTAAGGTCGGGGCCATGAAAACAGAAATTGATCATTTGGTGGTGCTGGCCGCCAATTTGGAAGCAGGGGTTCAATGGTGTGAAGCCACCCTTGGCATCACACCTGGACCTGGCGGCGAACACGAGTTGTACGGCACTCACAACCGCTTATTCAAAATTGCCACGCCCACGAACCCGTTGGCGTATTTAGAAATCATTGCCATCAACCCCCATGCGGTACGGCCCAAAAAGAAGCAGCCCACGCGCTGGTTTGACATGGACGATGAGGCCCTGCGCGCCACCGTGGCGCAAGAGCCGCGCCTGGTGCATTTTGTGGCCAGCACTCCGGATTTGTTGGCAGCCCGCATGGCGTTGCGTATGGTCGGGATCGATCGCGGGCCGGCTATTCACGCCAGCCGCCGCACGTCCAAAGGTGTTTTGAATTGGCAAATTTCTGTGCGCGCCGATGGGCAACGCCTGTTCAACGGCGCCCTGCCCAGCCTGATTCAGTGGGGGAAACCCGTGGCCACCGATCCGCTGCGCCTGCATCCTCGCAATAGCTTGCCCCGCTCCGGAGTCACGCTGCACAGTTTATCGGTGCAACACCCCAGTGTCGACATGCTCCAAGCCGCTTTTCTGGCTATCGGCTTGAGCCAAGTCGAAGTGACGGAAGGCGCAGCCAACATCATCGCCACTTTGAATACACCCAAGGGCTTAGTGAAGTTGCAGAGCCATGGCATTTAACGGTGTAACCTGCAGGGTTGCGGGTTGCCCTGGCTAAGACTTCAAGCTCTAGGTGGTGTGCCTCAGGCTGACTTGCGGGCCTGCACCTTGGCATAAGCGGCCCACAGCTTTTGGTGCATCTCGCAGCCTTTCATTTCCAATCCCGGCGCTGAAATGCCCATGAAACGATCAGTTTGTGCAATCAAAGCACGTGCCTGGGCCACGACACCGGCACCGTACAGCTGCCGAAGCGAAGCCAAGTAAGGCGCGGTGTCGCCTAAATCGGTGAGTTGAATCAGGCTTTCGACACAGGCATAGACCGCACGGCGTTGCGGCTTCAACTGGTCAAAATGGCGCAGCCACTCGCAGCCCTCGAGGGTAGCGGCCTCATCGCCGCAGGCCAATGCCAGCAAAGTTTTTAATTCACCCACACGCAGGTCGGACCAAAAGGACCCCGCATCGGCCACCATGCCAATCACAGTCGAGATGGGACGTTGATCGGCAAGGCTGGATTCGTTGAGTGTCGCCAACAAATCTGAGCATTCCTCGTTGTCAAGGTCCGGCAAGTTCAGCACGGCTTCACGCCAAGGATTGGCGATACTGTTGTTCTCAAAATCCAAGTCGTCTACCGGGTAGATTTCAGACATACCCGGCACCAGCACCCTGCAAGCGTAGACACCCAAGTGCTCGAAATCTGCGATGTAAACCTCAAAACCATCTTGGTGAATGCGGTTCAGCGACCACGCGTAGTCTTGCGCCGTGGTGCTGGCGAAATTCCAATCTACAAACACGTAGTCAGGGCTTTCACGCAAAAAGCGCCAATGAATCACACCGCTGGAATCGACAAAATGGATCTCGATATTGGGCGCACTGGATGCTTCTTCCAAATCAAAGGTGGGCGGCGGGAAACCCGCCAGCGTATCGAGCGCCCTGCCCTGCAGCAATTCAGTCAAGGCACGCTCCAGGGCCACTTCAAAACGGGGGTGAGCGCCAAAGCTGGCAAAGCAACCTTGGTCTTCGGGATGAAGCAGGGTCACGTTCATCACCGGGTACTGGCCGCCCAATGACGCGTCTTTGACCAAAATGCCAAATCCTGCAGCACGCAAAGCGGCAATACCGGCTGCAATGCGCGGGAAACGCTGAAGCACCGACTCTGGCACATCCGGCAAGCAAAGGCCTTCGCTGATGATTTTGCCCTTGATGTAACGCTCAAAAATCTCTGAGAGCGCCTGGGTACGCGCCTCGGCAGCGGTATTACCGGCTGACATGCCGTTACTCACATACAAATTACCAATGATGTTGACCGGGATATAAGCAGAAGCACTGTCACTTTGGCGGGTATAGGGGATGGCACAAATGCCTCTGTCCTCGTTACCCGAGTTGAACTCGACCAGATTGCGCGCATCGATGTTGCTTTCAGGGTTGTAAAACGCCTGCAGCTCAGGATTGAGCAGGCCTTCGGGCCAGGTGCCATCTTCGGGCACATCAAACCAACGCTCTTGTGGGTAATGCACAAAAGCTTGATTCGCGACATCAGGGCCGAGGTAAAAATGCGTCCAGAAATAATTGGTTGCAAGACGCTCAAAAAACTCTCCCAGCGCACTGGCCAAGCAAGCCAAGCGCGTCGCGCCTTTGCCGTTGGTGAACAAGATAGGGCAATCGCGATCCCGAATGTGCACCGACCAAATGCCCTCAACCGGATTGAGCCAGCTCTTCTCCTCGATGTGAAAACCCAATGCATGCAGGCGGGTTTGCATGGTGTTGATGGTCGCTTCCAGTGAGGCATCTTTGCCGGGGATGAAACTTTGTGAACTCACAGCTTACTGCCTTGAAAAAACAAAAAAATAAGGCAGACAACAACTCTACCGAGAAACACCAGCATGAGTCCAAACCTTTTGCGGTACTTGTATTGTGAGGGAAGATAGGCTGACTAACTATTGTGTTTTTTGTCAAACTTCTTTAGGCAAAGTTGCCAGCAACGCCATGCCTATGACCATGACACCCGCAGTCACCCATAAAGCCCCGTGAAAGGTACCGGTCACTTGGGCCATGGCACCGGCTACCACCGGGGCAATAATCTGCGCTGCACCGTAACTCAAGGTCAGCCGAGCCATGGCTTTGCCGGGGTTGTTGGGCGAGCGGCGGCCCACCAAGGCCAATGTCAGGCTCACGATTCCAATGAAGGTGGCACCATAGCCCAAAGCACCTGCCATTGCAGCAGCCAATGAGCCCGACAGGACAGGCACCACTATGGAGCAGGTTTGCAAGCCAAATGCCAACAACAAAGCACGGGTGTCGCCAATGCTGCGCGCAACACGGTCCCAAATAAACACCGCAGGCATGGCTGCCAACCCCACTAGAGCCCAGGCCCAGGCACCATGCCCGGTCAAGCTGGGTTCCCTCTCGACCATGGCCACAATGAAGGTAGCGCTGATTACAAAGCCCCACCCCGCCGCAAAATAACTGCCCGCCATGGTCAACAACCAACGGCGCGACACTGCCAGTGCGGCTGAAGACTGAACCGCCGCCTGAGTCGGGAGGGGTGGTCGCCAGCGCCAGGCGGGAATAAAAAAGACACCACCCACAGCCGCCATAGCCAGCCACTGGTTGGGCCATAAGGGCCACAACTGAGCGAAGCCCCAAGACCCCAGTGCGGTGACGATGATGCTCAGGCCAATGCCCATGAAAAATGTCCCGAGCTCTGGGCGCCTGCCCTGCCGCATCAACCATCCCAACACCAAGCCGGAACCCAACAACATGCCTGCGGCGCCGCACAAGCCGCCAAGGTATCGCCACAGCGCCCAAGCGGGCAGCCAGTCGGTCAAGGCCATGGCGGCGGTGGTCCCTAAGGCCAACCACAGGCCCATGCTGTACAAACGGTGCCGCCAGCGCGCATCGTCGATCCAGGCGGTGGCCAGTGTTCCGGTCATGTAACCAACGTAATTGATGGCGGCCAAGACGCCCGCGCCCGCATCGGTCAAACCGGTTTGGGCTTGCAAACTGGGTAGCAAGGGGGTGTAGGCAAAACGTGCCAAGCCAATGGTCAGCACCAAGCCGCAGATGCCGCCGGTCAAAACTTGCCAAGGTTGTAGCGTATTGAGTGGTTCAGACACGGTAAGCTTTGGGCTAAAACTGCCCTGCGCGCGCTGGCTGCTTCATGCCTGAGTCGACCCAGTCTTGCAACGTGATTCGGTTGAATTTAAAAGTGGGATCGACCTTCCACTGCGCAATCAATTCCCCGCCCTGGTCTTTCACACTCAATGTGGCAGACGGGTTGTCGTCATCCGGCTCAATGTCAAGCATGATCGTAAGCCGGCCGGCAGATCCCTCCACCGAAAGGCTCTGGTGCAGACTGGCTTGCAGTTGCTGCTCGGAACGACGCACAAATTCGCTGGCTGTTTTCACCAGTGTAATGAAGGCGTTGCCGTCCAATGGCTTAGGGTTCTTTTTGTCTCGCCCCATGGTCCATGGTCCGACCAAAGCGGGCTCCACCTGCCCGGCTTTGAACATGGCCACCGCCCAGCCATCGTCATCTTCGTTTTTGACGACGCGGGCCGTCCAAAGGTCATCTTGCCAAAGGCGGGGTTCTTGAATCAGAGGTGTGTCGTCGGTCAAAGCGTACTTTTCTGTGAATGTGAGGTGTTAGCCTATTTTGACTGATCTTCACATGGAGCTGCAGAACACTCTTGCCACATGGGCTCCTGTAAAGTGCAGCCCTACAAAAGGAGAACTCGTGTCCCAAGCCCACATTGAAACAGCGCCCCTCAGCAATCAAGGCGTTGACAGTCTCGATTCAGACCTGCTGATCGTAGGCGCAGGCCTGTCGGGCATCGGCGCTGCGCGCCATCTTCAAGCCCAAAGCCCCCTCACCCGTTGGGCCTTGGTAGAAGCACGCGCACGCTTGGGCGGTACATGGGACTTGTTCCGCTACCCTGGTGTGCGCTCAGACTCTGACATGCACACCTTGGGTTACGCCTTTAAACCCTGGACAGATCGCAAAGCCATTGCTGATGGACCGTCCATCCTGCGCTACATCCAAAACACCGCTGAAGAAACCGGCATCTCAACGAAAATTCAATTTGGCTGCAAAGTGATGCGCGCAGATTGGTCAACTGCACGCTCGTGCTGGAGCGTCACTCTATCGAAAGCAAACGGCTCACTGCATGGGGTGACAACCCGATTTTTGTACCTTTGCAGCGGTTATTACAGCTATGACCAGGCGCACCAACCCGCATTTGAAGGGCAGGCCACATTTCAGGGAAAGTGGGTGCACCCGCAGTTTTGGCCGCAAGACCTGGACTACAGCGGCAAAAGGGTGGTGGTGATTGGAAGCGGCGCCACAGCTGCCACGTTGGTGCCGTCCATGGCCGCCAAGGCGGAACATGTGACTATGCTGCAACGCTCACCCACTTACATGGTTTCGCGCCCAACCGAAGACGCAGTGGCCTTGAATTTCCAGCGATTCTTGCCTGAGCGCATGGCACACAACCTGACGCGCTGGAAGAACATTTTGATGGGTATGTATTTTTTTCGTCTGTCGCGCCGTTATCCAGACAAGGTTAAAAACCATTTGATTGGCCTGACTCAACAGCAACTGGGAACTGAATTCGATACGGCCAAACACTTCACACCTCGCTACAACCCATGGGACCAACGCATTTGCTTAGTGCCAGATGGTGATCTTTTTCGGGAAGTTCGCGCTGGGCGTGCATCGGTCGTCACAGACACCATTGTGCGCATCACTCCGAGCGGCATCGAACTGGCCAGCGGCGAGCACCTGGCGGCCGACATCATCGTCAGCGCCACAGGTTTGCAACTTAACGCTTTGGGCGACATTGCCTTCAGCGTGGATGGGCAAACCTACAACCCCGCACAAGCCATAGCCTACAAAGGAATGATGTTGTCTGACCTGCCCAATGTGTTCATGGCCATGGGGTACACCAATGCTTCATGGACGCTCAAAGCCGATTTGACTGCGGGCTATGTCTGCCGGCTGTTGAAACACATGACGCAGCGCGGCTATACCCAGGCCATGCCGCAGAGAGACCCGCGGGTGCAAGCGCTGCCTTATTTTGATTTTTCTTCAGGCTATGTGAAACGCGCAGAGTCACTATTGCCCAAGCAGGGGGACCGTGCGCCTTGGCGGGTGTATCAAAACTACCTGGCCGATATGCTCAGTCTGCGCTGGGGCCGCTTGGACGATGGCGTCATGCAATTTAAAGGTCGCACCCAGACTGATCATGCTGGCCTTAGCATAACAAGGACCGAACCCGACTAAAATAGGCAAGACTGAAAGACCGTGAATGACAGAGTACAAGACTGAACACTACGCAGCACTCGGGCTCAAGAGCGATGCCAGCCTTGCCGATATTAAAAAAGCGTTTCGCCAAAAAGCATCCCAATTTCACCCTGACCGCAACACAGCCGATGAAGCGCCTGCGCGATTTCGTGAAGTTCAAGAGGCCTATGAGGTGCTTTCGGATGATGCCAAGCGGCAAGCCTATGACGACAACCGTCGACGTAATTTATTGGACGACCCCTCTCTCACAGCGCTTGAGATCTGGCAAGCTTACTTCGCCCCATTGCGGTCAAAAACCAACCCGCCAAAGAATTGAACCGATGCATATTTCCTCTTTTTTTCTTGAACTTCGCAGTGCATATCAAGCCGAACTGGACGATCTGACTTTCGACTCCGAGGGCCGCAATGTTTTGCGTGAACGATTGACCGCAAAACGACAGGAGCTGGGTTTCTTATTTCAGTTAATGGATTTGCACCCGGAAATGGTGGCAGTTGTCCTGCACCAGGCTTTCACGTTCACCGTGCCCACCGTGATGGACCATTTTTTAACCCATCACGATGATGAGTTACTGGCTTGGGGCAGATTGAAGCATGCCTTGAAAATAGAAGTATGGGCTCAACCCATTGTGGACCAAATTTTGCTGGAGCCTATGGGTGAATGGTTTATGAGTGTGGCTGCAGCGCTTGAATACATGCACAGCAAACCCCTTAGCGCAGACAACCGACCTGCTCTAAGCAAAGAAGATGATGACAAAGATGGGCATGAGGAAACCGCATCACGACACGAAGGCAGTGATGATCACCGGGAAGCCACCGCTGAAGACGGGGAAGAAGCTGATGAGCGTGCCCGTGAAGAGGCCGGAAATGACTGGCTGGCTGGACAAGGCTTTGACCGCAAGGACAGATCATGAACAGTGATTCGAATTCCAGCGCGGTCGCATTGATCGCCAAAACGCAAAGCTTGATCGCATCTGGCGACATTGTGGCCGCTGAAGCGGCCCTGGTCGAACTGGCCGACGAGCAAGGCGACAATGCCTTGATGGTCGTCCTTGAACAACTTCCAGCCAAGGACATACTGGCCGTTATTCGGGAATATGACAACTCGAAAGAATCAGTCATTAATTTGCTGGTGACCCCCGCTCAATTCGCACGGGCAGTGGTCATTGAGAAGCAATACAAGGATCTGTCCCGAACGCATTTGCGCGGCATGATGAATGCGATCATTTTCAGAGAAGATGCTGACCCTGTTGATTTCTTGACGCACATGGGTGACCTCGAAGGGGGCGCCGAAGCTTTGGCAGATTACTTTTCCGAAAAATGGAGCCGTATTGAAGCTTTTGCATGTACAGGCTTTTTCGACGCTGTCGAAGATGATGGCCGCATGCTCTCTGAAAACGCCCTCTTTTCGTCGGCTCACGCAAGACCAAAATTGGATGAAGATGAGGTTGCTGACCAAGACTGGATGCAGATGGCATGGACATTGCGCTACAAGTGTCCTGATTTATTTGTAGAAATGCTTTTGGTCTTGCGCGCTAAAGCCAGGGCTCACGACCTCGGGCTTTTGAATGAAGAAGATCCCGCCGAGGACGATGGAAAAATAGAAACCAGCGCCACGGACCGAGGCAAGATCACACAAGCTGCGATGGATCCAGACGAAGAGTCTGCCATTTAAGACCTATGAACAGTCCATTGGAAACGACAGATTCAGAGCTCTCAACTTCGGTGGCGCTTTTTGATGCCAGTCCTTTTTTTGAAAAAGCATTGTTGTTTGGAATTCAACACGGCGTTCTGGACCAAGCCAAACTGGACAGTATCCAAATTGATGCGCCGAAAGGCATGGTTCAGATTGCAAGGTATTTTGGCAGTGAATTTTTACGTCCTGAATTGGAAAAAGCCCGGGACCGCATTGTCAATTTGGTGAGTATGAATTTGGAGCATGAAAGTGGTGGCGATTTGGCTGTCGCTGCGAAAATTCTACGTGAAAACAGTTTCATGTCTCGCTCCAAAGCGGCCTCGGACATGCTCAAGGCCTTGATCGTGATGCCTCAAAACAGCCATTTTGGAATGAACGAGCATGGCAGTTTCAGCGACAAGCACATTCCGCAATTGGCAAAATGGACTTTGTCTAATTTGGCCGAATACCAATCTGAGCTGGCCAGGAGACAGGCTGTTGCACAGCTGATCGATGCTGCTCAGTGGTTGGCTGACAGTTTAGGCATGGATGCGGACGATCTGGAGGATGCAGGGCCCGATGCCGAAGCCGTTATTCGGACCGCCATATTGGTACAACAAACCTCGCAAAAAGCAATCCCCGACTGGGTGAGTTTTCAACAATTGACATTGGCTTTGCGGAAAAAAAACGTGACCAAACCAATTCATTTGATTTTGCCAAAGGGTTTGCCTTCTGAGTACAAACGCATTGTTGAACAGGTGCTTGAAACCGTGAAAATGGATTTACCCAAAATCCTGGACACCACACTCACACCTCAAAAGCTATTCAACCAAACCCCAGCTTTTGTAGGGCGGTATTTCTGGATCGAAGACAGCCTCGCGCAGATCGATCATTTTGACCGTGAGGCAAGTCTTCTTTGGAACAAGATCACCAAAGGCCACAGTGACGACAGCTCATTGCTGACATTGTTTTTGTGCATTGCATCCGGCGTTACTGCTAAAACCCTGTTAACGGAGAAATCCGCATCAGCGCTGATCCGAAAAATTCGCAAATCAGGACTGCATTCCCACTTGGTCACCCAATTTGTTCTGGAACAAGCACCTCTTCAACATCAAAATGATTACCTCCAATTATGGGAACGCTTTTTAGAGGACGCGCAAGCCACACTGCAAAGTGACCGCGATTACAAGTTGCATGATGCGTTGGCTTTGTTGCGAAACGACTGCAATAT